>ERZ1023293.82-NODE-82-length-14576-cov-473.384615_pt1 | contig 14576 bp, 12 predicted proteins | sample MGYA00380470_ERZ1023293 | MGnify/ENA primary metagenome ERZ1023293 (study PRJEB33173, sample SAMEA4830329) | metagenome | study: EMG produced TPA metagenomics assembly of the PRJEB25223 data set... | reverse complement strand
TAAAAAAAGCCATAGCTACTTTCTATTTAAAAAGTAGTATGACTTATTGTTTCGTGATGTCGATTTTTGAAATTGATGGTGCCATGTAAAGTTTGATCATCAATAATAACTTCAGCATATGTTTCTTCCATTGAACTTCTAGATTGAGATATACTTCCAGGATTAATAACATGAACACCATTAATATACTCATATTTTGCCACATGTGTATGTCCATAAAATGCAAACAAACAACCTAATTCAAGTCCTTTTTCAGCTAATAAATCTCTTGTTCGATTGACTTGATATAAATGTCCGTGAGTATGAAATGCTTTCACGTCATTATATTTTGCGACCGCTTCATTTTCAAATTCTGGGTAAAAATCACAATTGCCTTTTACTCTATTAAATAAGCTAAGTTCCGTATCATCATACGCGAACTCTGAATCTCCTAAATGTAAATATACATCTGCATCTGGGTGCATTTCATAAATTTGATATAAAACGCCTGATTCAGTATGGTTATCACTCACAATAATCCATTTAGACATTTTTATCACCTTCAAGAAAAGCTTGAAGTAAATTAATCGCATTTCGTCTATGACTAATTTGCCCTTTTTGTTCTTTAGAAAGTTGAGCCATGGTTTTATCTAATTTCGGCACATAAAATATCGGATCATAACCGAAACCATTTTCGCCATATTTCCCATCTGCAATTTCACCTGAAACAGTACCTTTAAATACTTTTGTTTCCATATCAGGGCCACTCATACTTATGACACAAACAAATTGCGCACGACGATCAGTTGTATTACCAAGCTTATTTAATAATTTTTCAATATTTGCTTCATCGCTTTTATTTTCACCAGCATAACGTGCAGAGTATATACCTGGCTCACCATTTAATGCAAAAACTTCTAGTCCACTGTCATCAGCTATGACCGTTTTATTCAATGCTTTTGCAGCAGCTTCTGATTTTAATATAGCATTTTCTTCAAATGTTGATCCTGTTTCTTCCACATCAAAATCTGGTATTAGTTCTGAAATACCTATTACGTGGTAATCTGGAAATATCACTTTAAAGTCATTTATTTTCCCTTGATTATTCGATGCAATAACAATCTCTTTCATTAAAAATCCTCCTAGTCATTCACTGATATACGTTCCACATTGACAGATAAATTTAACCACTCTTTGATAATGTTAGTAATGTGAGTAGGATCACCTGTTGCAAAAAATCGATGATCTGGATGTTCAGTATAACTTGCATGTTCATTACTAAATGTTAGCAATGCACTAACTTCACGAGCCGTTTCTAATCCAGACGAAATCACAGTCTTTTTACCACCAAAATAATCATAGATAGGTTTATAGAGCAATGGATAGTGAGTACATCCTAAAATGACAGTATCAGACTCACTATTACGCCAACGTTTCAGTGTTTGATGAATGACAATGCTTGTAATTGTTGGATCACTATATCTCATTTGTTCTACAAGTGGCACAAAACCTGGACAGGCAACGCCATGTACCTCTACATGTGGATTTATACGTTTAATATGCGTACGATATGCTTCAGATTTAATTGTGCCTTCCGTTCCTAGTACTAATACATTTTGATTTCTAGTGGTCATTATTGCTGTTCTAGCACCTGGTTCAATTACGCCAATCACTGGGATTGATAAGGTCTTTTGTAAATATTCTAAAGCTACAGCAGTTGCTGTATTACAAGCAATCACGAGCATTTTTATATCAAATTCCATTAATTTACGAGCGATTTCAACTGTATATTGTTTTACTTGTTCTCCTGGTCTTGGCCCATATGGACATCGCCCAATATCACCTAAGTAATAAATCGTCTCATTTGGCAACTGACGCATAATTTCTTTAGCTACTGTCAAACCTCCGACACCAGAGTCTATTACACCTATTGGTTTATTCATATTCGGTCATCCTTACTTTTAATTTAATTTTTAGTTTATCATAACTAAGCATTGGATTTTAGTATTATGCACTGTGTTTACCATTTTTGTCATTATAATATAATACTTATTTTAAATCAGCCCACTATCATATTGTCATGTAATCTGCTTATTAAAAAATCCCTTTTAAGTTATTGTGTATCTCCATTCAATTTAATTTTGAAAGGAACATTACATTTTAACTCAAAAGGGATTAATTTTTATTCTACTTCATGGTCTGAACCAAAGAATGATTTAAACATATGGAATGTTGTTTCTCTGTTCATTGCTGCAATGGATGTTGTTAATGGAATACCTTTAGGGCAAGCATTAACACAGTTTTGTGAATTACCACATTGCTGTAAGCCACCTGTACCCATTAATGCATTTAAACGTTCATCCTTAGTCATAGATCCTGTTGGGTGCAAATTAAACAAACGAACTTGCGAGATTGCTTGCGCACCAACAAATTTATTATTTTCAGTAACATTAGGACAAACTTCTAAACATACACCACATGTCATACATTTAGATAATTCATAAGCTGTTTGACGTTTTTTCTCTGGCATACGTGGTCCCGGACCTAAATCATACGTTCCATCGATTGGGATCCATGCTTTCATACGTTTTAAGTTATCGAACATTCTAGAACGATCAACTTGTAAGTCACGGATAACTGGGAAAGTATTCATTGGCTCTAAACGAATAGGTTGTTCTAATTGATCAACAATCGCAGAACAAGATTGTCTTGCACGACCATTGATAACCATAGAACATGCTCCACATACTTCTTCTAAGCAATTCATATCCCAGACAACAGGTGTTGTTTTTTCACCTTTAATATTAACTGGGTTACGTCTAATTTCCATTAAACATGCAATGACGTTTAAATTTTCACGATATGGAATTTCAAATGTTTCTTCATAAGGCTTAGAATCACTTGTATCTTGTCGTTTAATGATTAATTTTACTGTTTTTTGTTTCGTTTTAGATTGTGTTTCATGTTGTGGAGTGTTTTTCACTGATTGTTCAGTCATTATTTTTTACCCCCTTTAGACTTACTTGTGTAATCACGTTTACGAGGTGGTATTAAACTCACATCGACGTCATCATAAGTAAACTGTGGTTTTTCAAATGCGCCTTGGAATGAGGCCATTGTCGTTTTTAACCACTCTTCATCATTACGCTCTGGGAATTCTGGTTTATAATGGGCACCGCGTGATTCGTTACGGTTATATGCACCAATCGTAATAACACGTGCAAGTACTAACATGTTCCATAATTGACGAGTAAAGAATACCGCTTGGTTACTCCAAGTTTGAGTATCTTCCATATCAATATCTTCATAACGTTTCATCAATTCAACAATCTTTTTATCTGTTTCTAACAGTTTTTCATTTTCACGAACAACAGTTACATTTGCTGTCATAATTTCACCAAGTTCACGGTGTAATTTATATGCATTTTCTGTACCGCGCATAGCTAATAATTTATCAAAACGTTCTTGCTCTTCAGCTTTACGTTTTTCAAAAATACTTTCGTCCATATCAGTATATGATCGATCTATATTTGAAATATACTCAATCGCGTTTGGACCTGCTACTGTACCACCATAAATCGCTGATAACAATGAATTGGCACCTAAGCGGTTACCACCATGTTGAGAGAAGTCACATTCTCCAGCTGCAAATAATCCTTTAATATTTGTCATTTGATCATAATCTACATATAGACCACCCATTGAATAGTGGACAGCTGGGAAAATCTTCATTGGTACTTTGCGTGGGTCATCACCAGTGAATTTTTCATAAATTTCAATGATACCACCTAGTTTTACATCTAACTCATGTGGATCTTTATGTGACAAATCAAGATATACCATGTTTTCGCCATTAATACCTAATTTTTGGTTAATACATACATCGAAAATTTCACGCGTCGCGATATCACGAGGTACTAAGTTACCATAATCAGGATATTTCTCTTCTAAGAAGTACCAAGGCTTACCATCTTTATATGTCCAAATTCGTCCACCTTCACCACGTGCTGATTCACTCATTAGTCGCAGTTTATCATCACCAGGGATTGCAGTAGGATGAATTTGAATGAACTCACCATTAGCATAAATAGCGCCTTGTTGGTAAACAATGGAAGCCGCTGATCCTGTATTAATCATTGAGTTTGTTGTTTTACCGAAAATAATACCAGGGCCACCCGTTGCCATAATAACTGCATCTGAACCAAATGTTTCAATCTCAGCAGTTGTCATATTTTGTGCAACGATACCTCTTGCACTATCATCGTCACCTTTAACTATGCCAAGGAATTCCCATCCTTCATACTTCGTAACTAATCCATCTACTTCATATGCACGAACTTGTTCATCCAATGCATATAATAATTGTTGTCCAGTTGTTGCCCCTGCATATGCTGTTCTGTGGTGTAATGTACCACCGAAACGTCTAAAATCTAATAGACCTTCATTTGTTCTATTGAACATTACGCCCATACGGTCTAATAAATGAATAATTTTAGGTGCTGCCTCTGTCATCGCTTTAACAGGTGGTTGGTTTGCAAGGAAGTCGCCACCATACACTGTATCATCAAAGTGAATCCAAGGAGAATCGCCTTCCCCTTTAGTATTGACCGCACCATTAATGCCACCTTGGGCACAAACAGAGTGCGAACGCTTTACTGGTACAACTGAGAACAAATCTACATGTGCACCTTTTTCTGCCGCTTTAATTGTTGACATTAAGCCCGCTAGGCCACCTCCGACAACAATAAGATGTTTCTCTGCCATAAAAATTTCACTCCCCTAAATTTTCAATCTATATTTGTTAAATGCGATGTATTACATAAAGGCAATAATTGCAGTAACACCAATATACGAAATAACTAAGAATACGATTAATGAAACCCATGTAAATACTCGTTGTGATTTTGGAGATTGAAGTCCACCCCAAGTAACTAAGAATGACCATAAGCCATTTGCAAAGTGGAACACAACAGCAATAATACAAATAATATAAAATATTGCCCATCCAGGATGTTGCAATGTTTCGTGCATTAAATCGTAATTCACTTCTTTGCCGTAAAATGCTTTTTGTAAACGTGTTTGCCATAAATGGATACCAATAAAGATAAATGTTAAGATACCACTCACTCTTTGGAATAAGAACATCCAGTTTCTAAAAATCGAGTAATGTCCAACATTTTCTTTTGCTGTAAATGCAATGTGTATACCAAACAAACCGTGATATAACAACGGAATGTATATAAATAAAAATTCTACAATAATTAGAAATGGTAATGATTCCATAAAGTTAGATGCCTTATTAAACGCTTCAGCACCTTGTGTTGCTTGGTGATTCACTAATAAATGAACGACCAAAAATGCACCTATTGGGATAATACCTAATAACGAGTGAATACGTCTTAGATAAAATTCATTTTTTGATTGAGCCAAAAGGAGTCCCCCCTGTGAACGAATATTTAATTTATTGAGCTATTTATATTAAACGTACGCTTAACCCCCTAAAGTGATATCGTTTCTAGCGTTGTCATTATCATTAAGCGAAACATTTTAAAGACAAATACACACTGCACGATCACCAAACTGCATGTCGAACAATGTAAAATTTGGATTTAATATTTAAGATTGCTTGTGATGATAAACTTTCTCATTTAGAAAACGCTTCCACGTACATTCAAAAAAATAACTTTGTTAACCATATTGTAACATTATTTCATATATTTTGGGGCATGAGAATGATTCTCACGCCCTGTAATTTATTTATGCAATTGTTCATGTAGGTTCTTTGCAACGTTTTCAGGAATACCTATATTTTTAAAATCTTCAAGTGTAGCTTCCTTCATTTTCTTGATTGAACCGAATGAACGCAATAATAATGTTTTACGTTTGCTACCGATACCATCTATATCATCAAGGATTGATTTCAAGCCTGTCTTTTGACGTGTTTGTCTATGAAATGTGATTGCGAATCTGTGAACCTCATCTTGGATACGGTGCAACAAATAAAATGCTTGGCTATTTTTCTTCAGTGGTACAATTTCTGCACTAGCGCCATATAATAATTCAGATGTTTGGTGTTTATCATTTTTTTGCAAACCTGCAACAGGGATATCTAGACCTAATTCGTTTTGTAGCACATCAATAACCCCGTTCATATGTCCTTTACCACCATCTACTATTATTAAATCAGGTAATGGTAATCCTTCGTTTAAAACGCGAGAATATCGGCGTCTTACTACTTCTCTCATTGATTTGTAATCATCTGGACCTTTAACCGTTTTGATTTTATACTTTCTATAATTTTTCTTATCTGGTTTACCATCGACAAATGTAACCATTGCTGACACTGGATCCACACCTTGGATATTAGAATTATCGAATGCTTCAATTCTAATTGGTGTTTGAATTCCCATTTGTGTTCCAAGTTCTTCAATAGCTTTAATTGTTCTGGACTCATCACGTGATATTAATTCAAATTTATTATTTAAGGATACTTTAGCGTTATGTGCAGCTAGGTCAACCATATCTTTTTTGGGACCTCGCGCGGGTTGAACGATTTTAGTGTCCACAACAGATTGAATCATTTCTTTATCCAAATTACGTGGTACATGAACTTCCTTAGGTAAAATATGTTGGTTTAAACTATAAAATTGTCCAATAAATGTATAAAATTCTTCTTCTTCTGTTTGCTGTAATGGAATCATCGTTGTATCTCGCTTTATCATATTACCTTGTCGTATAAAGAAAACTTGGATACACATCCATCCTTTATCAACACTATAACCAAAGACATCACGAATCGTTTTATCTGATGACATAATTTTTTGTTTGTTAGTTAGATTTTGAATATGTTGAATTAAATCTCTATATTCTTTAGCTCGTTCAAAATCAAGTGATTCACTTGCAGTTAACATTCGCTCTTCTAAACTTTTTAAAATTGTTTTGTCTTCCCCATTCAGAAAATCAGTAATTTCCTTCGTCATTTGTGCGTATTTACTCAAATCAACGTCATATACACATGGTCCTAAACATTGTCCAATATGGTAATAAAGACATAATTTATCTGGCATCTTATCACATTTGCGATATGGATATATTCTGTCTAATAACTTTTTAGTTTCTTGAGCTGAATATGCATTCGGATACGGTCCGAAATATTTGCCAGTACCTTGTTTTACGGTTCTCGTCACTAGTAGTCTAGGATATTTTTCCTTTGTTATTTTAATAAATGGATAACTTTTATCATCTTTTAATAAAATGTTGTATCTAGGTTGATATTGTTTGATCAAATTTAATTCAAGTAATAATGACTCTGTTTCACTAGATGTGACAATAAATTCAAAATGCCGTATTTCTCCAACCAGTCTCGTTGTTTTAGCATCATGAGCGCCCGTAAAATACGATCGCAAGCGATTTCTTAGCTTTTTAGCTTTGCCAACATATATCACTTGATCATTACGATCTTTCATTAAATAGCAGCCTGGTTCCATAGGTACGACATTTAATTTATTTTTAATTCGTTGCTTATAGTCTTCCAAAAATATCCCCCCTTCTAATTTTAAAATGAATGATGCTACGAAAGCGCTTCAAATTTATCACCACTAATTCTAGTTCATAATCAACATCTTCGAGTACGACTTTTCATGCACATCTTGTAATATTTAACATTGTTTTATCAAACCAACTGCTACATGTCTATTAGCATGCTTGATTATCATTTATCGTTCATAGATTTATTAATCCCACCATTCTCAAGTCGTAAACAATATGATGACTTATCATTCAACTTTTTATGTTAAAAACACAAACAAAAACTGGAGCAATTCATTAAAGAAATGCCCCAGTCGTCATTGGTTGTAACTTATAAATGTTTATCTAAAACTTCAGCTAAGTTTTCTTTTGGTTGGAAACCAACAACTTTATCAACTGGTTGACCGTCTTTAAAGACGATTAATGTTGGAATACTCATCACTTCATATTTAGCTGCAGTTGATGGATTTTCATCAACATCTAATTTTAAAATGTCAGCTTTACCTTCATAGTCAGTTGCTAATTCTTCTAATACTGGAGCGATCATTTTACATGGACCACACCATGTTGCCCAAAAATCTACTAATTGTACACCAGATTCTACTTTTGAATCAAAATCTGCATCTGTTACTTTTACGATTGCCATAAATGCCAATCCTCCTTAATTATTATTATGATGTTCAAATTATATCAGATAACATGCTTCATGTATTTCTATTTGCTCAATTTTTATGCTTATTTCAAATAACATGTTTGAAATGTATTCTTGTTGCTTTACATTATTTTAACTGCAGCTATTTAATTTATCAAATTATAATTTATTTTAGTGTTGCAACGGTAACGCCAAATCCACCTTCGCTTGGCATACCACCTCTAAAGTCACTAACACTTTTATGCTTTTTCAAATGTTGTTGTACACCTTTTTGAAGTGCACCTGTACCTTTACCATGAATGATATAAACTTGTTCGTAATTACTTAAAACGGCTTGATCTAAATATTGATCTAGTTCAATTAAAGCATCCTCATAACGGTAGCCCCGTAAGTCAAGTTCAGTTTTAATTGTTTGACGATTTTGACGTGTAACCATTTTCGTTGGCTTAACTTTTTCTTTTTGTTTTTTCTCTAAATCTTCAATAGGTAACTTCATTTTAATAATTCCCATTTGAACAATTGCTTCTTCATCATTGACAATTTCTAAAACTTCACCCTTTTGACCGTAAGATAATACTTTTACTTCATCACCAGCAACAATTTTATCGTATTTTTGCTTTTGTACATTTTGCTTTATAGATTTCGCTTCATAATGATCATCTAATCGTTTCTTCTTATCAATCAATTCATGTTCTTTAACATCTGCACCTTTTTGTTCACGCAATTGTCTTAAATCTTTAATAATATCGTCAGCTTCTTTTGTTGCAGCTTTAATCTTCTGATTTGCTTTTTCTTTCGCTTCCTCTATTAGAGACTTTTCATAATTTTGGAATTGTTGATACTGCTTAGATAAATCATCATGCACTTGTTCCGCTTCTTTTACAAGACGGTCCAGTTCTAACCTCTGTGTCTCTACACGTTTGTAATTACGCTCTAATGATTCAATCATTTCATTTATTTCTTTTTCATCAGTACCAATCATCGTCTTAGCCTTATTTATAATATTCAAACTAAGACCTAACTTTTTAGAAATATCAAAAGCATTTGAACGACCCGGCACACCCATTAATAACTTATACGTTGGACTCAAAGTATCTACATCAAATTCTACACTCGCATTCATAACGCCTTCTCGATTATAACTATATGCTTTAAGTTCAGGATAGTGCGTCGTTGCCATTACTAGAGAACCAATTTTTCTAACATGATCTAAAATGCTCATTGCTAAGGCAGCACCTTCACTTGGATCTGTACCTGCACCTAATTCATCAAATAAAACTAAACTATGTTTGTCTGCATGCTTTAAAATTTCAACTATATTCGTCATATGAGATGAAAAAGTTGATAATGATTGTTCTATTGATTGTTCATCTCCGATATCGCAATATACATTTTTAAATACACTTAACTGACTACCATCAAGTGTTGGAATCAACAATCCAGATTGAGCCATAACAATAATTAAACCTAATGTTTTTAATGTTACTGTTTTACCACCTGTATTCGGTCCTGTAATAATTACCGTTTCAATATCTTCCATAAATTCGATGGTATTAGCTACAACAGTCTCACGATTTAATAATGGATGGTATGCTTTAGGTAAATATACAGTACGTTCCTCTTTAAATATCGGCTTTGTTCCTTTAATACTTCTACTATATCTCGCTTTTGCGATTAAAAAATCTAACTGGCCCATGACTTGTTCTGCCACAAGTAGTGCATCTTTGTCCGCAGCCACATAACCAGTTAGTTGCGTTAAAATGCGTTCTTTTTCAATTGCTTCATCATGACGTAATCGACTAATTTGATTATTCATTTCAACAACTGATGATGGCTCAATATACAATGTTTGTCCTGAAGCAGATTGATCATGTACAATCCCATTAAAATCTTGTCGATATTCAGCTTTGACAGGTATAACGTTTCTTTCATTCCTAACTGTTACAATAGCATCTGATAATTTTTTCTGATTTGCTTGGCTTTTAACAATACGGTCCAAATTTTGTCTAATACGTTGATTCGTGCTAGAAATTTTACTTCTAATCCCTTGCAATTCATAACTCGCATTATCATATAAATCATACGTATCGCATGTTTTATTTATTTGTTGAAAAAGATCGGTTAACACAGGTAATTGATTCATCTTGTCATCTAATATTGGGTATTTAACACCTTCATCTTCTTCAACCAATTGATTATAAAATGTCTTAAATTGATTTTGTACTTGAATTAATCTTTTTATCAAGTTAAGCTCTGATACATTTAAAACGCCGCCAATATCAGCGCGATGAATGAATGCTGATACTTTAGATAAGCCACTCAAGCTTGGTAAACGATGCTTATTATAGATTTGAGCAATCTCATCCGTTTCTTCCATTTGAAAAACAACCGTTTCAAAATTAGTAGCTGGCATCATTTGATTGACCTTTTCCAAGCCTAAGTCACTAATAGTTTCATTGGCAACGAGTGATTTTATTTTTTCAAATTCTAAGACGTCTAATGTTTTTTGTCTCATAAAATCCCTCTATTTCTTAAGTTTTATATTATTTTCAATAAAGTCTTTGAAAGCTTCACGCGATAATGCGTTAATCACTCTATCTTTTGTTACAAATCCTTTTTGCGCAGTTGCTACGCCATAATTCATAAAATCTAAATGATTTGTATGATGCGCATCAGTGTTAATAGTTAATTTCACATTTGGATATTTACGAACGATATCAGCGTTCAGATCCAGTCGATGTGGATTGGCATTAATTTCTAATACTGTATTCGTTTCTTCAGCTAATGCCATGAATTGTTCAATATTCGGTTTATAACCATCTCTTCTACCTATAATACGCCCTGTTGGATGCGCTATATGTCGCACGTATGGATTGCGACATGCATTAGCTAATCGTTCCATAATTTGTTCTTCTGATTGGTTAAAGCTTTGATGAATAGCTCCAATTACATAATCAAGTTGTGCTAAAATTTCATCATCATAATCCAGCGAGCCATCAGGTAATATATCCATTTCTGTACCTGAATAAATATCAATTTCACTATATTCTTTATCTAATGCTTTAATTTCTTCGTTTTGTCTTAAAAGTCTTTCTACTTGTAAGCCATTAGCAACTCGTAAACTTTGTGAATGATCAGTAATTACCATGAATTTATAACCTTTTGCGATATTTGCTTCTACCATGTCTCGAATGGAAAACGCACCATCACTATACGTTGTATGCATATGAATATCTCCATTAATATCATCTAATGTAATGATATTACTTAGATCTTTATCAAATTCGCTACCATCTTCTCGCATAGCAGGTGGTATAAAATTCACATTAAAATGTTCATATATTTTGGCTTCACTATCATATTGAATTAATGTGCCATCAGCTTGTTCAATTCCATATTCACTTACTTTTTCATCCCGTGCTTTAGCAAGTTGTCGAATTCTTATATTATGTTCTTTTGACCCAGTAAAATGCTGCAATGTATGATAAAAAGCACTTGGTTCAATTAATCGAAAATCGACACCAATCGTTTCATCATCATACGCTAATTCTAATGAAACTTTTGTGTTACCCACTGCAACTTCTTTTACTTTATTGGGAATATTTAATAATTGTTGCTGCACTGCTTTTGGGTTATCGGTACTTATTATGAAATCTAAATCTTTGCTCATTTCTTTAAAACGACGGAAGCTTCCTGCAGATGAATATTGATCGATATAATTTAATGTATCTATATAATCAATGATTTCTTGATTAAGTCTTCTCATTTGATCAATTGGATATCTATCTTTCTTAGCACCAAGTTGTTTCACAGCTTCTAATATGTTTTGTTCCGTTTTCTTAGCAAATCCGCTTAATTCACTAACTTTTCCATTTTCACAAGCAACTTGAAGTGAAGCTTTATCAACAATATTCAACTCTTTATATAGCTTAGCAATTTTCTTGCTTCCAAGTCCTTGAATTTTCAAAAGTGGAATAAGACCTTCTGGAACTTCTTCCTGTAATTGCTGTAAATACTGAGATTCACCGGTCTCACGGTAATCATTGATTACTTCTGCAACACCTTTACCAATGCCTTTTAACTCCGTTACATCAGATATTTCATCTAATGGTCGTTCATCTAATTCAAGACTTTGAGCTGCTTTTCGATACGCTGATATTTTAAAAGTATTTTCCCCTTTTAATTCCATATAAGTAGCAATTTGTTCTAATAGTTTGATAACATCTTTTTTTGTCATAATAACACTCCATAAAAAGAAGACCAGGACGTATCATTAATATATACCTTTGTCCTGACCTCTTATGATAATTTATAAATTAATGGTGAAAGCCGATAAATATGGGATGTGAAAAATCAATGAATGACTCACAATAGATATTTTAAGCTGATGTTGTAATGCTTCGTTAGGATATAATGCCAATAGATATAACGTAAAGTGTAAGACAATTATCGTCATAAACACACCAACTATCATTCCCATTGCACGACTGAAAATATGAATGTTTTGATACGCTATTATTTTATCAAAAGTTACGATAATTAGATATAAAATGAACTTACAAAACAATGTAATCATTAAAAAAGCTACAATCGCTTCAAATCGATTTTGTAGATGATTAAAATGAAACGCAAAAGTTGTATTAAATGCTGTTGTTTTAGGATATGGAATAAATACAATTAATCTTTCTACGATAGATTTGTAAAATTGACTGGCAATCCACAATGATACAATCGTTGCACTCAAATGTATCATAGATAACCAAAAACCTCGTCTGAATCCAACGATGACAAAATACACAAAGAAAATGATTATGATAAAATCAATGACCATTTATTGCTCACGTTGCTGCAATTTGTGAATTTGTTGTTTCAAACGACGATTTTCTTCTTCTAGTAGTACTTTTTCATGCATAATATTCACAGCAGTTAGTATTGCTTTTCTTGAAGTATCTAAACCTGCTGCTTTATACCCTAATTCCTTTATTTTATCATCAACTAAATGTGCTACATATCGTATGTGCTCTGGGTTATCTTCCCCAACAATTGTAAAAAGCTGATCATTAATTGATACATTTACCTTGTTTTTAAACTGTGCCATTTATAATTTCTCCTGATCCTTTTTTTAAAATCTAAATTCACGTTATAAAATATGACTGGATAGTTTATCTGAATTTGATACTAATATTGTTATATTGCAATTATGATAAAACAACAACACAATCTCTATAGATGACTTAATGTTCTTTTTATAATGAAATGAAATAATGTAAAGAATTTTCTATTCAATACTTTATCATGTTTAAATTGTGTCACTATAACATTTTCATAAACATTATACATGACCAATATGTATTTTGTAAGTATCCGCAATTAATTCTTTACAACATATATAAATGTTTCTGACGTTATTATCATTTATGATATGATTATTTTTGCTAATGATAATGAAATTATATGAAAGGATTTACACAAATGGCGAATATCGTTTTTAAATTGTCGGATAAAGACATAACGACATTAATGTCACGCATTTCTTTTGATACTGAGAATTTACCTCAAGGTATGAAAGCACGTGCAAAATATCAAAATACAACTGTAAATATTTACCAATCAGGTAAAGTCATGTTTCAAGGTAATCATGCAGAAGCTGTGTCTGAAGAACTTCTACCGCAGCATTCTCAATTGAATACTAATAAAACTAAAAAGAAAAATATGGCTAATTCTTTTCTTGAACAAACTTTAATGTATGATCAATTTAACTGTATTGGTAGTGATGAAGCTGGAAGTGGCGATTACTTTGGTCCATTGACTGTATGTGCTGCTTTCGTTACCAAAGAGCATGTCCCTATTTTAAAAACTTTGGGTGTAGATGATTCAAAAAAATTAACCGATACCAAAATTGTAGAACTTGCTGAGCAATTGGTTACTTTCATCCCACATTCACTATTAACACTACACAATGAAAAATATAATATTCAGCAAGCAAAAGGCTGGACTCAAGTAAAAATGAAAGCTGTTCTTCATAATGAAGCCATCAAAAATGTACTTAAAAAAATTGATTCGTCTCAATTAGACTATATCGTCATTGATCAGTTCGCAAAACGCGAAGTGTATAGCCATTACGCATTATCCGATATACCACTTCCAAAGAAAACAAAATTTGAAACAAAAGGAGAATCGAAGTCATTAGCCATTGCAGTGGCAAGCATAATTTCTAGATACGCATTTGTTACGTATATGGATCAAATATCAAAAAATATTAATATGACAATTCCTAAAGGTGCCGGTGCTAAAGTCGATGTAATCGCCGCCAAAATTATAAAAAAATACGGTATTTCACGTTTAGATACCATTTCAAAAAAGCATTTTAAAAATCGTGAAAAAGCCCAAAAAATTTTAAAGCCTCTTTGATTTTTAA
>ERZ1023293.72-NODE-72-length-19151-cov-135.038699_pt1 | contig 19151 bp, 16 predicted proteins | sample MGYA00380470_ERZ1023293 | MGnify/ENA primary metagenome ERZ1023293 (study PRJEB33173, sample SAMEA4830329) | metagenome | study: EMG produced TPA metagenomics assembly of the PRJEB25223 data set... | reverse complement strand
TATCAAAAGGGATGCTTGCATTAAACACAATGTCATGATCATCGCAATGAACGTAGACTTCGACGGCATCACCACTTCCTACAACATTTGTGGCTTTAACATTAAGGCTAAAATTATCTTTAAAAAATTGTTCGCCAAGTTTTTCGTATTCTTCACGATGTTTTTTCGCATGTGCGATAGCACTTTTTTCAGCTACTGGTTGGAAACCTTGACCTTTGTATTGACTTGCGGGAACTTCTTCAGGAATTGATTGTGATGAATGTTTTGCTTCTTTATGCACTGTGGAACATCCTCCAATTAATAATGTTGAAACGATAATGGTAGATATCAGTTTTCTCATGATACACCTCAATATAAGATTAGTTACTTTCATTTTAACTTAATTTATAAATTATATAAATATAATTTATAAAAGTATTGAAAAAATATAACATTTTCACATATTAGTTATATCGATTTTATAGTATTTTCAAACATATTCGAATAAAAAAATAAAAAGCTTACACAATGTAATTTGATACATGCATAAGCTTTGTCATATGATTAACGATTTTTATTCTGATTATCATTTGTTCCATGATTTTGATTGTTGGAATTATTGTTTGAGTTGTCATTTTGTTGTGAATCAGATTGATTATGATTAGGTTGTGACGACTGTTGTGGTGTTGATTGTGATGGTTGATGATCTGATTGATTAGTTTTGTTCTGATTCGGTTTCTGTTTGTTATTTTCTGAAGAGTTATTTTTATTTGAACCAGACTGTTGATTATTATTTGGGTATTGATGGTAATTAGGTTGTTGCGCTGGTTGTTCAGTACCTGATTGATTATCGTTGTTATAGTCACTATTTGTTGGTTGCGTTTGATCTTGGTGTTGATGAGTATCACGATTCTGATTTGAAGTATTATTTTGTTTGTTTTTGCGATTGTGTTCTATTTTTTGATCGTTCTTATTAGAAGTTGTATGGTGGTTAATAGCTGCATATAATGAAAAGCCCAATGCACATATAAGAATGATTACCACTATTGTAGCTAAAAATTTTTTCAAAGCGTATATCCTCCATCCTTTTTATCAACTATATTTTATTATAATCCTTTTTTTATTGTAAGTAGAATTATTCTATAAAGTACATTAAAAATTCCAGATTTAATTTTCTAGTAATATATTACAAGCTAGAATTATCGTTTAACGTCTAAGCATGATGTCATGACTGAACCATTGTGCTTGTTATAATCATTTAATATAAGACATGACTTTAACAATGAATGGTATATAAGTATTGTAAGGTAAACAATATAGATAAATGAGATACATTATAGAATAAAAGTTATACTTACATTGTTAAATTAAAAGTTTTACAAATTAAGAAAGGTGGAATAACGATGCGCGTATTATCTAATGAGGAAAGAGTTAAAATCTTATCCGATATAGTGTCAATAAAAACTGTAAATAGTAATGAATTAGAGGTTGCACAGTACTTAGAAAAACTATTTAATCGGTATGGAATTCGTTCACATATTGATACAGTTACAGATGGTCGAGCAAATTTAATTGCAACCGTTGGTTCAAGTCAACCAGTTATAGGAATATCTGGTCATATGGATGTAGTATCTGAGGGGGATCATGATCATTGGACGTATGATCCTTTCACACTCACAGAGGATCAAGGCTATTTATACGGTAGGGGAACTGCAGATATGAAATCTGGATTAGCAGCTTTAGCCATTGCTCTTATTGAAATTAAAGAAAGTGGTAAGTTAACACATGGAACTATTAAATTCATGGCAACAGTGGGTGAAGAAATGGAACAATCTGGTTCGCAACAGTTGTTTGAAAAAGGATATGCTGATGATTTAGATGCATTACTTATTGCGGAACCATCATTTCCTAGTTTGGTGTATGCACATAAAGGTTCAATGGACTTTAGAATAAAATCTAAAGGACGTGCTTCACATAGTTCATTACCATTTTTAGGTCAAAATGCTATTAAGCCATTATTAGAATTTATTCAAAATATAAATCAAGAATATGAAAAAATAACACAATCAGTAAAAGGTGAATCCTTAGATTTTTCAAACATGATAAATAATTTAGGAAGTCAACTACCTAACCATATAACAAAGGAAAAGGCACAAGAGCTTATTCAAGGACTTGTTATGACTAATAGTATTGTTCAAGGGGGAACACAAGTTAATTCAGTACCTGATTTTGCTACAGCTGAATTTAATGTACGCACAATACCAGAATATAATAATAACAAAGTTAAAGCGTTATTTAATAAGTATATCGAGGAAGCAAATCAAAATGGTGCTAGTTTGACTCAAGAACTTTATCTTGATTTAGAACCTGTAGTAACAACAGGTCAAAATCGCTTGGTAGAGCTAGGGTTTGATATTGCAAAAAGCCATTTTTCTAACGAAAGAGATTTAATCGTTACTCCTACTGTAGCAGTTACTGATGCTTCTAACTTATTAAAAGGAAAAGATGAAAATTTTCCATTTTTAATGTTTGGTCCGGGAAATGGACCTCATCAAATAAATGAGTGCGTAGAAAAAACCAATTATTTAGAATTTGTGGAATACTATATAGAGTTTATCACTTCATATTTAAATGAAGAGAATGAGTAATAAAGATGTGACGTTACACCCTCCAAGTAGAATTTAAAATATTCAACTTGGAGGGTGTTTTTAATATAACATCGTAAAACTAAACTGTATTTAAAAAATACGCCGTACCATATTGTTCTAGAATTGTTGATTCTTCAGAAAGTGACGACTTTTTAAATCTATTTCTCAAAATATAGCATTTGAAGTGAAACGTTTTAACTATTTGATATAATAATTAATTTTATTTCATTTCAATTAACTGAATTGTATTATAACATTAATTCTAAATTAAAATTTTAACATAATTTTTTAAAGTATTGTACAAATTATTTATACAAAAAAATTATAAGTGATGATTATGTGAATTAAATGAAATTTTCATTTACTTTTCAGAAAATTTTAATTACTATTATATAGTAAGTTGTTTTTCATTAATTTATAGGAGGTAATAAAATGAAGAATTTTTCTAAATTCGCACTTACAAGTATTGCCGCATTAACTGTGGCAAGTCCTTTAGTCAATACGGAGGTTGACGCTAAGGATAAAGTATCAGCAACTCAAAACATCGATGCGAAAGTAACCCAAGAATCTCAAGCAACTAACGCATTGAAAGAGTTACCAAAATCTGAAAATATAAAAAATCATTACAAAGATTATAAGGTCACTGATACTGAAAAAGATAACAAAGGATTTACGCATTACACATTGCAACCGAAAGTGGGCAACACGTATGCACCCGACAAAGAAGTAAAAGTTCATACGAATAAAGAGGGTAAGGTAGTTCTTGTCAATGGTGATACTGATGCTAAGAAAGTTCAACCTACGAATAAAGTATCGATAAGTAAAGAAAATGCCACAGATAAAGCTTTCGAAGCAATAAAAATTGATCGTCAAAAAGCTAAAAACTTAAAAAGTGATGTCATCAAAACCAATAAAGTTGAGATTGATGGAGAAAAAAATAAATATGTTTATAACATAGAAATTATTACAACTTCACCAAAAATTTCTCATTGGAATGTGAAAATTGATGCTGAAACGGGTCAAGTAGTTGGTAAATTAAATATGATCAAAGAAGCAGCTACTACAGGTACAGGTAAAGGTGTACTAGGTGACATGAAACAAATTAATATTAATAGTGTCAGCGGTGGCTATGCACTACAAGATTTAACTCAACAAGGTACACTTTCAGCTTACAATTACGATGCGAATACTGGTCAAGCTTACTTAATGCAAGATAAAGATAGAAATTTTGTTGATGATGAACAACGTGCAGGTGTAGATGCAAATTATTATGCTAAAGAAACGTATGACTATTATAAAAATACTTTCGGCCGAGAATCATATGATAATCAAGGTAGCCCAATTATTTCACTCGCACATGTAAATAACTTCCAAGGTCAAGATAACAGAAACAATGCGGCTTGGATTGGTGATAAAATGATTTACGGTGACGGAGATGGACGTACATTTACAGCGCTGTCTGGTGCAAATGATGTTGTTGCACATGAAATTACACATGGTGTAACACAGCAAACTGCTAATCTTGTTTACCGTTCTCAATCAGGTGCATTAAATGAAAGTTTTTCAGATGTATTTGGTTACTTCGTTGATGATGAAGATTTCTTAATGGGTGAAGATGTTTATACACCTGGCGTAGGCGGAGATGCCTTAAGAAGTTTATCTAATCCAGAGCGTTTTGGACAACCATCTCATATGAATGATTTTGTTTATACAAATTCTGACAATGGAGGCGTACATACGAATTCAGGTATTCCGAACAAAGCAGCTTACAACACAATTCGTAGTATTGGTAAACAACGTTCTGAACAAATTTACTATAGAGCGTTAACTGTTTATTTAACTTCAAATTCTGATTTCCAAGATGCCAAAGCATCATTACAACAAGCAGCATTTGATTTATATGGCGACGGTATTGCTCAACAAGTAGGTCAAGCATGGGACAGTGTTGGCGTGTAGGCGAACCGTTTTAAAATAAAAATATGTTAACAAGTATCTAAAAATGAATTTTAAAGAATCTTAACAAAGAAGAAGTAATGTTAAATATTTACAATCTTTAAAGCCTTAATCGAAATGAGTGTTGACTTAATTTCGACTCAGCCTGAGACAAACTTAACTGTCTCAGGTTTTTTATTTCATCATAAGAGTGAACTAAAATCTTCAGGATTTTTTCAACTAATACAAAGCTGCTTACTTTACCTTGAGGTAAGACTACGGTTTGTCTAGCGTATGTGTGACTGCATAGTAATAAGTATATAAAACCTAATAAGAATAAAAGGGAAAATATAGATAAAATGATAGTTAAATAAACAAATTAATTTTAAATTTGAATGTATGTTTACGTACTTTGTCACAAACGACATAAAAATTCTTATAATTATCAACAATAAAATGATAAAGTATAATTAAATAAAAAGAAATTTTAATTTATAAATTAAAATAAATTGATTATCTATAGGAGTTGATCATTCAATGAAAAAGAGTAAACGACAAGATTTAGTAACTATGATTGTTAAGCAAAATCACATTTATAAAAAAGCAGATATTATTGATTACATTGATGATCACTTTGGTGTACGTTATAGCATGACTACTATTGCAAGAGATTTAAGAGAACTCTATATTTATCGCCTGCCTGTGAAGGCAAATCAATATGAATATAAATTACTTACGCAGCAGTCTCAATTAGACTCAAGAGTAAAACTTAATGATTACATAAAAACAGAAATTATTAACACTATGATTAAAGAATCGTATATACTAATAAAGACGACACCAGGATTTGCACAAAGCATAAATTATTATATTGATCAGTTACAATTGAAAGAGATTATAGGAACTATAAGTGGTAATGATACGATTATGATTCTTACACATTCCCAGTCTATAGCTGAATATGTCTATTACAAAATATTTAATCATAATTATTCATAAAAATTTATAAAGTTGTGTATTATAAATATAACCTGGTAAGCGCATACATCGTTTATCAGGTGTTTTTTATTTCAATAAATATGAGTGTTGTTATTTGACTAAGTATTCAAATTTATGAATAAAAAACTTTTATCCATAAAGATGTAAAGGTTCATATTACTCAAATATTCATTTTTTCAACGAAAGTATGCAATAGTAATGTATATTCAAACATAATTATGTATTGAATAACCAAATGTTGCGAAACTTTTTACATTTAGTATGTGATAATCATCACGAACTTAGTTATTAATCAGTTTTATACTGATAATGTAGCGAAGAAAAGGAGGAAATGAGTATGACAAATGGACCTATTCAAGTTAACAGTGAAATCGGGAAACTAAAGACGGTATTACTTAAAAGACCAGGGAAGGAATTAGAAAACTTAGTGCCTGATTACTTAGATGGATTATTGTTTGATGATATTCCATTTTTAAAGGTAGCTCAACAAGAGCACGATCGTTTTGCTCAAGTTCTTCAAGATGAAGGAATAGAAGTGCTTTATTTAGAAAAATTAGCAGCACAAAGTATAGAAGATTCAAATGTCAGAGAGCAATTTATAGATGACGTTTTAGCAGAATCTAGAAAAACTATCCTAGGGCATGAAACAGAAATAAAAAAACTCTTTTCAACTTTGTCAAATCAAGCATTAATTAATAAGATTATGGCTGGCGTACGCAAAGAAGAAATACAACTTGAATCGACACACCTTGTAGAGTACATGGATGATAAATATCCGTTTTATCTTGACCCAATGCCTAATCTATATTTCACACGTGATCCTCAAGCTTCAATTGGTAAAGGTATGACAGTAAATCGCATGTTTTGGAGAGCAAGACGCAGAGAATCGATTTTCATTTCATATATTTTAAAACATCATCCTAGATTTAAAGATGAGAATGTTCCTTTATGGTTGGATCGTGACTGCCCATTCAACATCGAAGGCGGAGACGAACTGGTTTTATCTAAAGATGTACTTGCAATAGGGATATCTGAACGTACTTCTGCACAAGCAATTGAACGTTTAGCACGACGTATTTTTAAAGATCCGTTATCTACTTTTAAAAAGGTGGTGGCGATTGAGATTCCAACTAGTCGAACATTTATGCATCTAGATACTGTTTGTACAATGATTGATTACGACAAATTCACTACACATTCAGCAATTCTTAAATCAGAAGGAAACATGAATATCTTTATTATCGAATACGATGATAAAGCTGAAGATATCAAAATTCAACATTCTAGTCATCTTAAACAAACATTAGAAGAAGTGCTCAATGTTGATGAAATTACATTAATACCAACTGGAAATGGTGATATCATCGACGGAGCTCGTGAACAATGGAATGATGGTTCGAATACTTTATGCATCCGTCCCGGTGTGGTTGTAACTTATGATCGTAATTATGTTTCTAATCAATTGTTACGTGAGCATGGTATCAAAGTTATTGAAATTCCTGGAAGTGAACTTGTACGTGGTCGAGGAGGCCCTCGATGTATGAGTCAACCTTTAATAAGAGAAGATCTATAGATATAAGATAGGGTGTTGAATAGATATAGCTTGAGCATCACGAAATACATTCACTTATGCTATTAAATTTGATAGCGACTTATAAAATGAAAGGGGCACATCCCATGAAAAACATCAAGAAACCCTTCGATTTAAAAGGTAAGTCACTGCTAAAAGAGTATGATCTCACAGGTGAAGAATTTGAAGGTCTAATCGATTTTGCTATGACGTTAAAAAAATATAAACAACAAGGTACACCACATCGATATTTAGAGGGTAAGAACATTGCTTTACTCTTCGAAAAGACGTCTACTCGCACGCGTGCCGCATTTACAGTCGCATCTATTGATCTAGGTGCACACCCTGAATTCTTAGGGAAAAATGATATTCAATTAGGTAAAAAAGAATCTGTTGAGGATACTGCTAAAGTTTTAGGAAGAATGTTTGATGGAATTGAATTTAGAGGTTTTTCCCAAAAAACTGTTGAACAATTGGCCGAATTCTCTGGAGTACCGGTATGGAATGGGTTAACTGATGATTGGCATCCTACACAAATGTTAGCTGATTATATGACAATTAAAGAAAATTTTGGATATTTAAAAGGCATCAACCTAGCTTATGTAGGAAACGGACGTAATAATGTTGCACATTCGCTTATGGTGGCGGGTGCGATGCTTGGCGTAAATGTACGTATTTGTACACCCTCATCATTAACACCAAGAGATGTATATTTTAATATTGCTAAAGATCAAGCGTCTAATTATGGAGGTTCAGTTAAGATGACTGATAACATTCATACTGCCGTTAAAGATGCAGATGTTATTTATACTGATGTTTGGGTATCAATGGGTGAAGAAAGTGAATTCGAAACACGTATTCATTTATTAAAAGACTATCAAGTTAATAGAAAAATGTTTAATTTAACCGGTAAAGTAAATACGATATTTTTACATTGTTTACCAGCTTTTCATGATACACAAACAGAATATGGTCAGGATATTTTTGAAAAATATGGCTTAACTGAAATGGAAGTAACAGACGAAATATTTAGAAGTGAGCATTCTAGAGTATTTGACCAAGCTGAAAATCGAATGCACACGATTAAAGCCGTGATGGCAGCAACTTTAGGCTAGATTTACTACAAGAAAAATAAATAGGGATAAGATTACGTGTATGCTTTATTAAATAAACGAATATTTAATCTTGCAAATTGTGTCACATAATAAAAATAACTTTTTTCAAAATCATGTTGAGAGGATGATATAGAACTTCGGTCAATGACTATCAAAGATGTGTCGTTACTCATCTATATCTTTCCGTAATACATCTATATATGTGTATTTTAAAAGACATATACGTTTTCACTCCCTCCTTCTAAAGGAGAAATGAATATGAATGACACAGGAGATAAAAGATTAGGTCGAACATCATTAATCGGTCTTGTTATAGGTTCGATGATTGGTGGCGGTGCTTTCAATATTCAATCTGATATGGGAGGCCACGCTGGAGGATTAGCAATTATAATTGGATGGTTGATTACTGCTATTGGAATGATTTCATTAGCGCTTGTCTTTCAAAACTTAACTAATGAACGATCTGATTTAGATGGTGGTATTTATAGTTATGCTCAAGCGGGTTTTGGTGATTTTATAGGGTTTGCAAGTGCTTGGGGATATTGGTTCTCAGCTTTTTTAGGTAATGTCGCATATGCAACGTTATTAATGTCTTCTATAGGGAACTTCTTTCCAATATTTAAAGGGGGCAACACATTTCCTAGTATCATAGTGGCATCAATATTATTGTGGAGTGTGCACTTTTTAATATTAAAAGGAGTTGAGACGGCTGCTTTAATCAATAGTATTGTGACTATTACAAAATTAATTCCTATCTTATTAGTGATTATATGTATGATTGTAGCCTTTAATTTTAATACATTCAGGATAGGTTTCTTTGGAATGGATGGATATGGATCATTATCATTTCATTTCGCTAATACGATGTCACAAGTTAAAAGTACGATGTTAGTGACAGTTTGGGTATTTATTGGTATTGAAGGTGCTGTTGTATTCTCCGGAAGAGCTAAAAATAAAAAAGATGTTGGATCTGCCACTGTTATCGGACTTATTTCAGTATTGCTCATTTATTTCTTGCTGACTGTATTAGCACAAGGTATTGTAATTCAAAATCATATTTCTAAACTTGAGGCACCATCAATGGCACAAATTTTAGCTTATATTGTTGGTGATTGGGGAGCAACATTTGTCAATATTGGTCTTATTATTTCAGTATTAGGTGCATGGCTAGGTTGGACATTACTTGCCGGAGAGTTGCCTTTTATTGTAGCTAAAGATGGTTTGTTTCCAAAGTGGTTTGCAAAAGAAAATAAAAATGGGGCACCTATGAACGCCTTATTCATTACTAATGTATTAGTTCAAATATTCCTTATTAGCATGCTATTTACCAAAAGTGCTTATCATTTTGCATTTTCTCTCGCGGCAAGTGCTATACTTTATCCATACATGTTCAGTGCGTTTTATCAGGTGAAATATACAATAGAACACAAGTTAACTGCAACGCCTAAACAATGGACTATAGGAATTCTAGCATCTATTTATGCAATTTGGCTGGTATACGCGTCAGGTATAGATTATTTGTTACTTACCATGTTGCTCTATATTCCGGGGATTATCGTCTATGTAGTTGTTCAAAAAAATAATCAAAAGCGACTTACACAATTTGACTATATTTTCTTTAGTCTTATCGTTATTTTAGCATTGATAGGGTTATTACGATGATGTGATTTATATTTTTAAATGTTATAGATAGTGATCAATCATGAGTTATAAAGGGAGTTTAATCGATAAAAATCAAACAAAGAAAAGTATATAAAATATTTGATATTTAAACTATTGGTATAATAAGAACAGTGGTCCATAGTAAATATTGTCTGTAGTATATACAGAATTCTAATAAATTTTAAATCGGAGAAATTATAGCGTCCCCTTTGACCATAGTCTAAGGCAATAAGGAGTTATTTTTATGACTGGAAATCAAATGTTTTGTAGAGAAAATGAACTTGATGAAAGTTTTAAACAATTAGCATCTTATATCAATATTCCTGTAGGCGTATTACTGCCATTTAAAAGTCAATGTTTTGTGAGACATTACAACAAAGGACAAATTGTCTACTATTCGTCTGATGAAACCACGCATATCTACTTACTCTTAAAAGGTAATATTATGAGAGAAAATTTTAATTTGAATGGTGATGTATATCGATATTTGAATAGAGAAAAAGTGCTCTTTCCTTTAAATAACTTATTTCAAGATAAAGTTCCTAATGAAATGTGTACAGCCCTAACAGATTGTGAAATGATTGGAATACCGAGAGATTTAATAGAATATTTATGTAAAAATCACGAAGAGATTTTTGTGAAATTATTCTCCTTATTAAGCGAAACACAATGTCAACATATTGAATACAATATGGCTTTAACGAGTAAATTAGCTAAAGAACGCGTGACTAAGATTTTACGTTACCTATGTCAAACAGTAGGTTATGATCATGATGAGTTTTATGAAATTAAGCATTTTATGACAATACAGTTATTGAGTGATATGGCAGGAATATCTAGAGAAACGACGAGTCATATCATAAATGAACTTAGAGAAGAAAAAATACTCTTTAAAAACAGTAAAAATTGGTTGGTTAGTAAAGACTTATAATGAGTGCGTATCACTCATACATAATTGAAGACAAACGATGGTCGAATGGGTTTCTATGAAATCATTCACTATCGTTTTTTTATTTCATGATTTATTGCTTTAGAAATATATCATATTTAAAGGTTAGACAATCTATAGTAAATCAACTTGTTTAATATAGAGAATAAAATTTTAGTTCCGCATTGGAAAGTATAGAAATTTATATAATCTATAGTCAAAGTTGCGTTTTTTCTATAAATTGATAAAAAGAATAAGTAAAATAATAGATAATACAGTAGAGGAGTGACACATATGGCTTTAATAACAATGAATTACAATTCACCAACGATAGGAATGCATCAAAATTTAACGATTATTTTACCCGAGGATGTAACATTCTTTGATAGTTCAAGAACAGCGAAACAATTGAAATCAATGTTGTTATTACATGGATTGTCTAGCGATGAAACAACTTACATAAGATATACAAGTATCGAGCGTTATGCAAATGAACATCAACTTGCGATTATAATGCCTAACGTCGATCATAGTGGCTATGCAAATATGGTATATGGACATAGTTACTATGATTACATATTAGAAATTTACGAATACGTACATCAAATTTTACCACTTTCTAGAAAAAGAGAAGATAATTTTATTGCAGGACATTCAATGGGCGGTTATGGAACGATTAAATTTGCGCTAACTCAAAGTGATAAATTTGCTAAAGCTGCACCACTTTCAGCAGTTTTTGAAGCACAGCGACTCATTGATTTGGATTGGATTGATTTCTCTCCACAAGCTATCACCGGAAGAGATACTCAAATTAAAGGTACAGAACTCGATACGTACTACTTACTTGATCAAGCCATCGATGCTAATGTAGATATTCCTGAATTGTTTATCATGTGTGGTAAAGAAGACTTTTTATATCATGATAACCTTCAATTTATTGAGACGTTAAATGAAAAAGGGGTTTCTTATAAGTTTGAAGATGGTCCAGGAGATCATGATTATGCTTATTGGGATAGAGCTATTAAACGTGCGATTGAGTGGTTTGTCCAGTAATGATACAAAGGGTTGAATTTGGATATTTAGGCGGACATCTTATTAAACGAATATAAAAAATTGTTACTCGCCTTAGTATTCTTCTCTTATTGATTTTGTTCGGTGTTACAGTTAATCCAGATGACAGGTAAGACAACTATAGTTATTTATTAAAATCATTATGTTCACATATCATATATTGTTTATTAAAGTTAATAGAGATATGATGAAAATAAATACAAAAGTTTATAAAAGGGGATAAAGTATTAAAAAATGAAAACAGTATCTAAATATTTAGTGTATATCATGATATTATTTACGTTTTTCATAGTTGTTAGTGGATGTACGATTAATCAATCTTTTAGTAATAAACAAAATGCAAATAAAACGATACGTGTTGTTGCTGTAGGTGATAATTTAATTCACCCAGTTGTATATAAAGATGCACAAATTACGGGGAATAGTTTTGATTTTAAACCTATGTATCAACCAGTAAGAAAAGACATTCAAAACGCAGATATTTCTTTTGTTAATCAAGAATCACCATTAGGTGGGGATGATAGGCCTTATTCAGGATTTAAAAACTTTAATACACCGAGTAGTATTGCTCAAGATTTAGTAGATACTGGCTTTAATTTTGTAAACGGTGCAAACAATCATGCCTTAGATCAAGGGGAGCAAGGTGTAAGTAATCATATTCATACTTGGAACAAATTTAAAGATCAAGTTTTGTTCACGGGTGTATATGAATCAGAACAAGCACACCGTCAAATTCCTATTAAAACAATTAAAGGTGTGAAAGTTGCTTTATTAAGTTACACATTTGGTACAAACGATCATCAACCAACTCATGATTATACGGTAGATACGTTTGATGAAAATAAAATTAAGCAAGATGTTAAGAAAGCCAAACAACAAAGTGATGTAGTACTTGTTTCAGCACATTGGGGTAATGAAGGTAAGCATCAGCCTAACGCCACTCAAAAAAAATATGCACAAATTTTCGCTGATGCAGGTGTTGATGTAGTTTTAGGTACACATCCTCATGTGATTCAACCAGTAAAATGGGTTGATGGTAGAGAAGGGAATCGTACACTCGTAGCATATTCTTTAGGAAATTTCTTGAACGGTCAGTCAACAGGGGATGAAAGTAATGATTTATTAGGACGAATAGATTTTAAAATTAGTAAGAAAGATAAACAGTTTCAAGTTCAAGATGTGAAGTGGAGAAGTATGGTGAATTATTACGAATTAACTCAACACCAAAACCAGTTCCTTAAGTCGAACTTTAAAGTGATGATGCTAGATGACTATAATGACAAAGATGCCACTCATCACGGTCGCAATCAAATGGATAGTTCTTCGATGAGCCCAGCACACTTACGAGATATTACACGTTCAGTTATTGATAAACAATATTTAGATAATCGGAGTTTATAGAGAATTCAAGTAAGCCTCACATTAAAGAATGTGGAGGCTTATTTGTATATTTGGAATTTTTAACTCGGAAGTGAAAACAAATTCTAAAACTATAGCAATGGCTAAAGATATGATTAAGTTCATTAAAAAAGCGTCTTAAGAATGATTTATTAGAATCATCAATGTTTGTGATTATTCATACATTTTACTTTTAATCGATATAAAATATAACGTTAAATGAATGTTGTTTCACGGGAAACGTCATTTTTTAAGTTTCAACTTCTATAAAGATATATTTAGCACCCGTATAACTAGAGAATCATACGGGTGTTTGAATTGCTTATATTATAGAATTTTAAAAAGATATTAAGATGATTTGTTTTGTGATGCGAATGCTTTAGCTATATTACTTAATTTAGCTGGTGCATCTTCAACAGCCATTTTCACTTCTACAAAGTGCATGCGATCACTATTAGATTTAATGTTTTCGAAGGTGAGCATGAGTTCTTCTGAAGTATTTACATCATGAACTAAAACATTGTCACCACCAAATACAGAAGGTAATGATTTGTAATCCCACATGCGAATGTCATTGTAAGGTTCTTTCATACCATGAATCATTCTCTCAACTGTATAACCATCGTTATTAATTACAAATATCACAGGGTTTAAATGTTGACGAATCATTGTAGATAATGATTGAACAGTTAATTGTAGTGAGCCATCACCAATTAATAAAATGTTTCGACGATATGGATTTGCAATTTGTGTTCCTAACGTTGCTGGTAGCGTATAGCCGATAGAACCCCATAATGGTTGTCCGATAAAAGTATTATCTTTGTACAAGGCTAAGTCATAAGCACCAAAGAATGATGTACCTTGTTCAGCGATTAAAATATCATCTTGTTGTAAAAAATCTTGCATCATATTGAAATAAGTCTCTTGAGTTAATGGCTGATCACTAAGTTCATAATTATGTGCTTGTGGTCTCTCATATTGTGGGAAATCATTAGTATTTTTGTAGTGAATATACTTATTTAAACCATTTAATATATTTGGTAATGAAAATGCTTCGATGCATGTATCATTAATTTTAAATTCATTATGATTTAGCATAATCACATCATTAATATCAAATTGATATGAGAACCCAGCTGTTGCAGAATCTGTTAATTTAGCACCAATATTCAAAATAGCATCACTTTGATTGACATAATCTTGAATATCTTGTTCTGCTATTGAACCATCAAAGATACCCATATAATAAGGATTTTCTTCATTAAATGCACCTTTACCTAAAGATAACTGAACAACTGGAATTTGAGTTTGATTAACGAATTGTTCGAGTTCTTTATGCAGATGGAAACTATTTATTTCATGGCCTGTAATAATAACAGGTTGTGTTGCCGATTCAAGTTTGTCTTGAACCATATTGATATAAGTTTGAACGTTTTTTTGTGGTTCTACTTCTGCTTTGAATGGCTTTGAAACTTCAATCTCTGTGAGTGCGACATCAATAGGTAAATGAATGTGAACTGGACGACGTTGTTGAATCGCCGCGTTGATTACTCTTGGAATTTCTGTGGTAGCATTATCAGGTGTAATATAAGCTTGCGCTGTTGTAATAGGCTCAAACATTTTTCTATAATCATCAAAAGTTCCTTCGCCAAGGGAATGGTGAACGTATTTGCCTTCTTGTTCTACAGCTCGAGTAGGTGCCCCAGTGATGGCAATAACTGGCACACGCTCAGCATAAGATCCAGCGATTCCGTTGACAGCACTTAATTCACCCACTCCAAATGTTGTTACCATTGCACCGATGCCATTAATACGTGCATATCCGTCAGCGGCATAACTTGCATTAAGTTCATTTGTATTACCAATCCATTTAATATGATTATGTGCAATAATATCATCTAAAAAGGCTAGATTAAAATCTCCTGGGACACCAAAAACTTTGTCAGCACCTGCTGAATAAACCGCGTCCATTAAATATTGTCCTACGCGTTGTTTCATATATAATTCCACCTTTGATTTCTTTTATCTTACAAGTATCATAGTAACGTCAATCCGATATAAAGTCAACTAAGTTGACCTATTAAAAATTTGAACAGTTTCTGAAATATATGACTATCAGTCAAAAGTTTATTATAATAACGATATTGAATAAAAAAAGGATAGTGTTAAATGTCTAAAAATAAAAATGATTACGAACATATGCTGTTTTACTTCGCGTATAAGACTTTTATTACTACAGCGGATGAAATTATTGAGCAATATGGCATGAGTCGCCAACATCATCGATTCTTATTTTTCATTAATAAATTACCGGGTATAACAATTAAAGAACTTTTGATTACGCTTGAAATATCTAAACAAGGATCGCATGCAACGTTACGTAAATTAAAAGAAGAAGGTTTAATTATTGAACAAACATCTAAGCAGGATAGACGAGTAAAAAAACTTTTTACCACTGAAGCGGGTGATGATTTAATAGGTAAGTTAAACCAAGCACAAGATGAATTAATTCAACAGACACTACAAAAAGTAGGCCATGATTGGTACGCGATGATGGAAGAACTAGCTAATTATCGTGAAGGCTTCAAAACAATTGAACATTTGAAAGAAGATTAACAAAGATGTTGGAACATAAAGGTCTTAGACGAAGAAAAAGACAATTTCTATATTTATTCAATAGAAATTGTCTTTTTTATTGTATAAAGAAAACCATGCGCTATGCGTATGGTTCAGAAAAGGTTTTACCGTTATCTAAAAAAACATCTCATCATGCTAGAATATATATTGGTCAGCCAACCAAAATATTCAACACGAGGAGATGCTTTTTAATTTCATCTGACACAAACAGTTTAGCACATACAAAATGGAATTGTAAGTATCACATAGTCTTTGCACCAAAATATAGAAGACAAGTGATATATGGAAAAATCAAAAGAGATATTGGAGTTATTTTACGTCAACTATGTGAAAGAAAAGGCGTAGAAATAATAGAAGCAGAAGCATGTAAAGATCATATTCATATGTTAGTTAGTATTCCACCTAAATTAGGAGTATCATCATTTGTTGGATATTTAAAAGGTAAAAGCAATTTAATGATTTTTGATAGACATGCTAATTTAAAATATAGATATGGAAATAGAAAGTTTTGGTGTAAAGAATTTTATGTAGATACAGTAGGTAGAAATAAAAAGGTAATTGAAAATTACATTCGTAATCAATTACAAGAAGATATCGTTGCAGATCAAATTTCAATGGAAGAATACCTAGATCCTTTTACAGGAGAAGAAATTAAAAAAAGACGAAAAAAACAGTACCCCTTTAGGGATGCTGGGAAAGTAGTGCAGTTGGCTGATCTATCAGTGCCCTTTTAGGGCTGGCCCGTAAGAAAGGCTTATAGCCGTAGAACAAACCACCCGTTCATACGGGTGGTTTTGATTACAACGAGTAATAAATTTTAATTTTACTACTAAATACATATAAAATATTTTAGAGAGAAAGCCAACATCGAATATACAACACCGCATGGACATGTATATCGAACGGTTCACAGAAGTATATGCGTATGACCTATCACTTCAAGATGGCGGACGTAATTCATATGCGCAACGAACAGTAGGAATAGAAGACCGATTACCAGATGATGACGGCGGTCATTTAATTGCGCACGCATTCGGAGATTCTATATACTTTAACAGTCGTTTGCTATAAAAAAGTGTATTAATCGTATATTAATGGGAAGAGGAATATAAAAAAAAGGGAGATTGTATTTTCTCTCTTTCTTGCTTTATTATTAAAATATCATAATAGGTTATTATCATTTATTTTGGGAGGCATTGAAGAAAAGTTTATAAAACCAAAACAATATCGTAATTCTATAAACTGTTAGCCTTATTAAATTAATCTCTTTCGCAATTTTACTAATTGCTTGGCCTTCTTCTAACATTTCTAAAACACGATGATAAATAATACGTTTTTGAGGATCTTTACAATTCGGCGAATAAAGTAATGAACGGCCTTTATATAGCCCTTTGTCTTTTGTGACTTTAATACATTGTGCTTGTCTACGTTTACTTTCATTTCGTTCTTGTTCTGAAACCATTGCTCATATATGAATGAATAGATTTTTCATAAATTTATCTAATAATGAATTGCCAATCTCATCATTCATCATAGGTATGCTAGTAATCATTAATTAAACTTATTTGTCTTTTAAATAATTAACTGTCTTGATTACTTCATCGTAATTAAGGCCTAAACGATCAAATGACTACACTACAACCTCATCTTCCACCCTCACAAAACTAGGAAATATTTGAAATAACAATCTATTTTTAATAGGTTCCTCAGACTGTTTTTCTGTAAATGTTTTTCGCACCAAACGTTTTCAAATTATCCAGTTGTCTTTTTAAATTTTGATCCATGGATAATACCCTCACATAGCCAACATTTATTTTCATACCATAATTAATATACACCCAAATCATACGTTTGAGTCATTATAAATTCAACTACAATATCAGTAAGATTAGGGTATATCCATAATTTGACAAATTATTTGCGTTTGTTATCAGAGTTAGCACTATTTAACATAAAATCAATTTTCTTGATAATAGAGTTTAACAAATTTAGCGTATTTTCTATGTTCAAACTTTTCATGATGGTTTTAAAATCTCCTTTTTCACTTAGTTCATTTATAGAAATATAAGGGATATCTTTCATATCACTACTTCCGTATATTCCCATTTTCTTTTGTATATTTTCTACTTGTTTTCCATAATACATTTTAGGAGTTGAAAATGTTAAAATTTTTGGATTTCCTGGCGGATGGTATAAAACATTATTACTTATTTTGGAATCAATTTTTTTATAAAACTGGCTAATATTCGGATATTGACATAAAGAGATTTCCATTGTCTTCGAAAACATCATTCTTTTATAGTCTTCAGAAAGCCCTTCATCAAAATCTTTAAACATCATATGTATTATATAGTTTCCATTTTCTATAATACTTAAAACCTCCTTTAGATTAGCATGTAATTCAAAAATATTATCTAATTTCGAATTTTTAGTATCTATAGAAACCTTAATAAAATCTTCTGTATCTATTATTAAGTTTTTTAAAATCTCCTCAAATTTTTTGTTATTAATAGATGTAATATAGTAAGATAAACATTCAATATTTTTCAAATAATTTTCTCTATCTCCTTTTCCAAAAGTTAGTCTTTCAATAGTATTTTCAAATCTTCTCACATTATCTTCTATATATTTTTATTAATTCTAATTTTTTGAACGTAAAGTTTTCTGATGTTAATATTCACATTTTTCTTTTCATCATTTAACTTTTTTAATTGAAAAGCTGAAATAATAGTAGCACAGCCCGTTACTACTAATGTAACAATTGAAACTATTAGCATTGTAATTTCCATGTTATTTACCTCACATTTTATATAAAATATATTTCTATTATATTTTACTACGCTAATTAACACTATAGCTTTTGCATTCCTCTACTAACCAGTGTTATAATATGATTAACAAGAATATCTGCATTTAATGCACCAAACCCCTCACTACTGAGAATAGTGAGGGGTTTTTTGGTGTGGCTTAGTCGCCTATTTTACTTATCATCACGTTTGCGAAGCCAATACGCAAAGAATGTGACAATGCAACCACTTGCTGCCGTGGTCATGATGTGAACAAGAATATCTGTCATTTTCTGCACCTCCTCTCTGCGTCTAAATTGACGCCTGAGAGATAGGCGACTCTATTAATATACCATCTGTGAATATACAAACATATCTACTTCCGATAAGTTATTTTATGTAATGATAGTGAGGTTTATTTCTTTG
>ERZ1023293.41-NODE-41-length-38596-cov-136.574142_pt1 | contig 38596 bp, 51 predicted proteins | sample MGYA00380470_ERZ1023293 | MGnify/ENA primary metagenome ERZ1023293 (study PRJEB33173, sample SAMEA4830329) | metagenome | study: EMG produced TPA metagenomics assembly of the PRJEB25223 data set... | reverse complement strand
TAAGGTTTAGATGAGGATATTGTTGAAGGTATGTGTCTTGTATCCTTAGTTGTTAAAAAAGTGTATAAAAATAGCACCGCTTTCTCTTTATCTGTGTAGAAAGGATGCTAATTTGTAATTATTTTAATAATCTAATACTTTTTATCTCAGTTTCATCAAACGAATAAACAGCAAAATCAGTCTGTATATCTACAACAAGATTTCCTGTTTCACTCTCAAATTCATTTTCATAGTCAGTTACAAACCCTTCGTATTCTTCATTATTCAAAAGCGTGATAATAACATCTTTACGATATGCATCTTCAATTCTCAATACTTTTCACCTACTTATCAATATAAGGTACTATATGAGCACCTGTCTTCGAATAATGCACTTTTCCTTTTCTGGTTTCAATATACACATTATCGATATGTACTTTTCCAATAATTTGATTAAAATTAATAATCTCTTTCATATCAAATAGCTCATCACTTAATATTAGATTGCCTGTTGACATTTTTTCTCTTAACAATTCATTCAATAAATCTATAGAAAGTATTGTATAGCTAGGCAATTTCTTATTATTTAAAATGGCTCTTTTTTTATTTTCATTATATAGATGATGACCTAACATATGTCTATTTTGTTTTTCGCAATTTATTTCTATTTTTATTTTACCACTTTCAATCATTTCTTTCATCTAATTTTTAGCTTTTTCCTGTAATTTTGCTTCTTTTACTTCTACTTGATATTTACCTTCACGCTCTTTAAAGAACTTGTCTCGCCAATTGCCGACATCTGGCACTGTGGTACTTCTACACCAAGGATGCATAGGTGGCGCATTCACACCTGGTATCATATCTTTAACTTTAAATATTTTTCCGTTGAGTGAATGACATAATTTAGATGTTTTACTATCTATTTTGGCAACATATTTATATTCGCCATCTTCACCAAGTTCTTTTAAATATGTTAACTTTTGTGATTCTGCTTGAACCCTTGCCGATTCAGTGACTAACAATCTACTGGCGTTATAAGTCGTTGATTGTGTTTTCTTTTTAAACAGTGGTACAAATTCATTTGGATGTCGACCACGAATCAGTACATGACTAGTTACCTGTTCTACCTCTTTTTGTACCAATGCCATATCTTTCCATAATCTCTGTGACCATGTCACACCTTTAAAGTTACTATTAACCACTGCTTTTACTTCAGCATCATCTATCTTTACATGTTCACCTAAAATATGCGCTTGTCTTTCTACTTCTCTATCCACAGCTTCAACTAAGTCATCTTCTAGTTTACTTTGAAGATTCAATCCAGTATCTCTGACAATTAAGTCAAGCTGTTGCTTTAATAATTGCTCTCGTGAAATCTTCATTGTTAAGTTATATAACTTTAATACACGATTTGCTTCTTCACTAAAGTCTTTACGTCGAACATACATTTTAGCTTTATGTCTAAATGCCTTTACGTCAAACGCATCAGCATTTTTCTTAACTTCTAACATTGTTAATCCAGCAGTGGTTGCATATTTGGCATAAAATGCCAATAATTCTTTAGCAATTTCTGCATACATCTGTAAAATAATTCGTTCTATCTCAGTTGTTGCTTGTGCATCCGCTTGTATTTCACTCTGTATAACATTTTGAGCTCGTTCTAGCCAATATTTTGAATTATTCATTGTATTGGCCACCTAAAATTAAATAGTGGTACTGATCTCTTTCCCATTCAGATACTTGAGTTCTGTTCTCAAAAAATAGAGTTTTATTGTATTATGTGATGGTAAAATCCCATGATTACGGCTTTTATCTTCATATGTTATTTAATGAATTTTTTATTTTGTTGCCCATTTTGTTGCCCAATTTAGACATTTTTAAAAACTGGGCAACTAATAAGGCTCTATCCCTTATGTATCAAGAGATAGAGCCTTGTTTTTTAATCTTCATTCATTATTTCTAATTGTTTTTGATAATTATAGAGTTTTTCCGCTGTTTCTAAAGTTAAATTTTTTAATGAATTTTTATCATTTTTCAGTCTACCTATTTTCGCTCTACTAACCCCTGTTCCTTTTTCAATCTGATAAGCGGTTATATCTGAATCAAGCAATTTTTTTATAGTAACGTATACTTCTTTAAAATCATTCATTTATAACACCATTTTAAACACTATAATTACCAAAATAGCAAAGCATATTCCGAATATGAACTCCGCTTTCTCTTTTTTACTTGTTTTACGTATTTTAAAAGTAATTTTCATTGTACAGTGGTGAAGAAAGTATTATTATTAAATTGTAGGAGGGGAAGTCCCTCCTGACTCATTAACGCTCGAATGTCCATTCAATCTTTATAAAGTAGAGATTTATTAAGATTAACAATTTGGTACATTTGAGCTTTTTTATTCCCTTCACTTTCGTCACCACTTTCACCTCCTTGAACTTTATATATACATTATACACCTATTAGTATACGTACATCTACTATAATTGTAAAAAAATATAAAAAACCATACCATTTTAGGTACGGTTTTTCAAAATATAAGTTAATAGTTATTAACCCTCTGTAATATTTATATTACCTTTCTCGGCGATTTCATGTGCAATGTTTCTTACAGGCATATTATAACTAGGAAATCTATTAGATTTGCCAGTTAACTCACTTACAATAGATCTTAAATAAGGAAATAATATCGCTATTGCATTAGTTTTTAAAAATTCTTTAAATTGAATACCATCTGATTCTTCAGAATTATATTCAAAATACCCCACTATACTTGCATCAAATGAAAAAGGCACATCACTTGTTTCTTTAAGTTTAGCTTGTAACGTTATAATCGCCACATCTTCTTCTTTACTAATATCAATGTCCGCAAAAACTTCTTCATTTATTGAAATTTCTATAGTATTTTCTGCATCAAAATTAGGATTTGTTTTGTAATACATAGTGTCCACTATATAATTAATAAAACTTATTCCTGCCATTATGCTGCCTCCGAGATAAGTGTTTGTTTATTAATTTTTTCATTCATCGAATAATTACTTTGTGTATTACGATATGGTGATTTATTAAATCCATGTACTTTATTAGTATAAAAACTTTTGTCAAAAAAGTTACTATAATAATTTGAGTGTTGAGTATTATTATCTTTTAAACCTAATTCAGTGATAGCGTCCCATTTTTCTAGCTGACCATTTTCATTTCTAAAAAACAAACCTTTTCTGCCCATTGCTTCTAAGGGATTTACTTCCACACCTACTTCTTTAGCAATTCTTTTTACTTTATTAATATCAAACATAATGATTCCTCCTTACTCAACGACTCTTAATTTATTATACACTATACATGTTGTATCATGCACACAAATTTGTTTTTCTGTTCTCTCATATCCAATTCTACTAAACTCTTCTTTATATTTTTTGTTAGTAGATGGAAGAGTTGCCATAATAACTTTAGCTTCTACATATTGCATATACATAGTAGTAATTTGACATCTTCTAATTATTTTATCACTACTAAAAACAAAACCTCCTTGCTTTTCTATGGATTGTATGAAGCTTCCAAATTTATCTTCTTCAGAAGGCTTATCTAAATTCACTAATTTATCTTCTTGAACCGATATAGGAGCTTCAATGATAACTGGTTCATTTTTATTTTTACTCCACCACTGGGCTTTTTCAATTAACTCATAAAAATAAACACCATGTCCTAACCATTCATTTACTTTAGACGATTTGTTGAAGGTAGAGTTTTTAATTATTAGATTAGCCGCACTTTTTGTAGTACCGTGATAGCCTTTTATTTCGATATTCAAACTGCATCCCCATCTTTCTGAAGATATAAAACACAATAATATTATACTTACTATCTATATTAGTCAATAAGAATTAGTATAAAAACAACCAACGATAATAAAAAGGTTATTATATATACGTAGTCAGTTTTTTACCACTTTTTAAAATTAAATCCTCTAAATAGCGGGATTAGTTACCAGAAAAGTAGTTATATTATAATACCTTTTTAGCATATTCATATAAGATCTTTGCATTCTTTAAGCTTAAATTTTCTATTCTTCTTTCTCCACGGCGCATAGCATTAATATTACCGTAACTTATCCCAGTATCTTTATTAATTTGATAACTCGATATCTCTTTGTTTTCTATCAATTCTTTGATTGTATGGTATATTTCATCATAGCAATTCATAAATTAGATGAGGCGAAAATTTTTAATTTTTTAGAATATCAATAGTAGTATAACTAAAATGAAAATACCGATTGATAAACAAAAAGATATTTTTTGTTTTGTTTCTCTTTTCATATAGTGTTACCTCCTTTATAATGAGAGGTAAGAACCCCATTTCGGGGTCTTACCTTAGAACGTTCTGCGAATGAATTCAATGAGTAGTAGTATGAAAGTCCCTATTTTCAAATAGTACTCAACATTTTCGCGACGTTCTTTTTTTATTCTTTTTTTCGCCTCATCTCTTCACCTCCAGTAATTTTTTTGTAGTTCAAATTAACTACAATAACATTATAACTCATTTGAACTATAAAGTAAAGCTATTTCAGTATTTTTTCAGAAAATTACAAATTTTTTCAACTACAACACAACATATTTGAAGCACCTACAAATTATCAATTTACATAAAAAAAGACAGCCATTTCTGACTGCCCTTTGATTTAATCTTTATATTCTTCATCTACTTCAATCGTATGTTTATGTACCCACCCATTATTACTTGGTGAATAAGTTCTACACCAAATATTGCCTTGTGGGTCTTGAATTTCTTCATAAATATATACAATTGAACCCGCTTCAAGCACATCTTTTTCGTATGCAAAGCTATAATTATCAAAGCTATTGCCTGCACGTTGACGTAATGAAGCATCGTACTTAATTGTACCTCTGTAATATGGTTCTTCTGACCAAACTTTAATGCGTTGACATCCTACTGGTTTCTTTTCAATGATATCATCATCACTTGGTTGATTTACAACTTCATTTGTATCAACCTCATTTAGACCATCAATATAACGTTGCACTAAGTTATCAATTACCTCGATATCATCTCGAGCATAACCACATGCCTGTAATGCGTTACCTGGGTCACGCTTATCAGCTTGAATGTCCTGATGACCTGGACAATTATGCCAATGATCAATACCCCATGAATCTACTAAAGTAGCAAATACTCTTGCGAAATTATCTAATGCTTTTAATGAACGCTCTCTATCATCTTCGAAATAACATAATTCGCCACCAAATGCTGCATCATTTGCATCGTCACCAAAGTAATAATTATCTGTCGGTGTATCATATAACACATGCCATGCCTTTTCATCTAATGGTACACAAATAATACATTCTTTATCATCTACAAAGAAATGCGCAGATGCTGTTGATGCCCAATCTTGTAAGTAGGTACTTTTGTAATAATTCACATTTTGTTGTGCAGTACTTCCCGGATTCCCCGTATCATGATATACCGCAAAAATTGGCTTACCTGTATCCAAAGCTTGCCCAGTTCGTCTTGTTCCAAATGGAATAAAATCCGTATAAACGTCAACACCATTCCAATTACCTAAATATGACTTTGCCATAAATATCACTCCTTAAATTTTGACATAAAAAATACGACTTACTTAGTCGCTTTGTTTTCGTTGTTTACTTTTCATTTTGATTTTCAATTACACCTAAACGCTTTTTTAAAACATCTGGAATTGGTACACCAATAATTGCACAATTTTCGACAACACTAATCGCCTCACCAAATAAATAAAATGAGACTGTTCCATTTACAATCACACCGTCTGCCTTAAAAAATAAATCTGCAATATTCGCAACAATAATTACAATAAAAATCGAAATCTTTTTTGCTAATCCTAAATTTGCAATTGAACTTTTTAAGCTATGATTTCGCATTGCTTTTATTACACCACTTAAAATATCCAAAGCGATTAAAAGAATTAATATATCAATAATTGTCCAAGAACCTGTATAGAATAAACTTGAAAAACTTTCAATTTCTATATTATTGATTTGTTCCATGTTCTACACCTCCATCAACTTGATTATTAGCAACTGGGTCATTATCTGTAACTTTTGTAACTTTAACTTCTTCTTTGTACACATCTACAAAACTGCTCACATTTGATAGTCGATAAATTAAATTTAACGAATTTGCAATTGCCGTTGCATCTGCTTCTGTGTCGTAAAATGTTGGTGTTTCGCCTTCTGGTATACCGTTAAAAGTAAAGGCGTAAGCACTATATCTTAATTTTTGACTTTCCCTTTCCCCATTTTGTCCAACATACACTCTTACTAAATAAAATCTTGTTTCTTTCATGTTACTCACACTCCATCATTTAATTTAAAATCTATTAATCAACATCAAACAAATTGCATAATAGTTCATAGGTTTCAGCTTCTTCTTTCTCTAAAACAATATCTAATTCGTTTAATGATTGTTTTAACGCATCTTTTACTAGTGGATATTCACTCAAATCAATTTTTGAAATTTCATTGAATAGTATTCTATCTTCTTTTTCGAATTGTATACGTTTATTTATATCATCAAATTCAACTAAATTATCTTTAACTATTGGATTACCTTGATTATCCTTCTTAGCAAATTGTTGAATTAATTCATTAGATGCATTGGTCAAATCTTCAATTTTATTGTCTAGCAATCTAATAAATTTTGTTCTGTGTCTTGATAATTTCGGTTTAAGTTTTAATCCATATAAAAAAGACCTAGTTTTCACTAAGTCCGAATTCTTAATCTCAATCATTCAATTAACCACCTTAAAATGAATTATTATTAACGATCAACTAATTGTTTTAATGATACTCTACGCCCATTAATTAAAACGTAGACATCATAATTAGCTATTTGAATACCATATCTCTCGTTATCACTCATTATCCCTGTTATTGTACCGGGATAAGTTACCACTCTTAACGTGTCATTTATACCTTCAGTCCATAAAGTTCTGAATTTATATTCTCTTTGTCCTAATTCATATTTATAATTAGCAGGATTGTTACCATAAAACGCTCTGACATTACTATGCACAGAAGGTACTCTGAAATTTTCTAAAGTCCAACCGCCAGTGTCAGCACTACCCCCATGACTGTCGAATAATACTTGGTCAGCTATGACATCAACTTTTGATAAATTATAAACCTTATCCGCTTTTGCTGTGTGACATTTTATACCTGAAAAATGCCCTGTAGTTGAACTAGCAATTAAATCCCCACTAGTTCCCATTACTACAGATGGGTAATTATCCCCAGCTGATTTAGTAAAATTCAAAAATGCACACGTGCCATTGTAACCTTGATAAATACTGTTATCCGTAGTATGAAACACTATTCTAGAAGAGCCGTAATAGTTAGTAACTGAGCCATCATAAAAATCAAAATTATTATGCTCTAAATCCCAAAACATACGTTCGTTTCTAGATCTAATCAAACCACCTCGAATACGTCCTGCATCAATGTCAATTGCTTTAATCCAATCTACAAATGCGCTTCTTGCTGTCAAAATATTAACAAATTGATCATCAGACACTAGTTTATGGATTAATGCACTATCAACGTTAATCGCATTTGCACTAATACTATTTGTAGTAATTAATCGAGACCTCAACTCACCCACATTTTGATAAACTGATTCCAAAGTTTTTGTTTTAATCACATTTGATAATATCGAATTAGCTGTTAATCGATTAACTAAAATATTATTTGACAATAGCTTGTTAACAAAAGCATTATCAACCTTTAGCATATTAGCCTCAATTGTATTCGTATCAAGAATATTTGTTCTTAAATATTGGATATCTCCGCGAACCGCTTCAAGTGCTTTTGTAGTAATACTATCCGCAACAACCTTTATTTCCGCCTCAACATCTTTTATATTCGGTGACCAATCAGTTGCAATTGTACCTTTTTCCAATTGGATTTTACCAATGTATACAACAGAATTAACACTTTCAGACGTGAAATGAAAGCGGAAATATATATTATTACCTGTGTTGAATTTAAATGTCATTCGTTGTTTAGTATTAGTAACATGTTTATACGTATCTATCGTATGAAGATACTGTTTTGGTACTAAATCCCTGCCATCCTCACTTAAAATTTCAATAGGTGTATACGCTGTCCCGATATTTGATTTTGAAAAAGCATCATAGCTAAGTACATAATCGGTATTCGGCAGTAATTTAACAACTTGATTCGTTTGCCATAAACGGCCGGCGCTACTACTAAAATCAGAAGAATATAAGTAACCGTCTACAATTCTCCCTGAATTTTCTATAATAGAATGATTAAAAGGCGTCGTATAATTTGCTGTTCCTTTTAGTAAATTAACTGCACCAACTTTAAAATCATCAACTTTTTGATTAATTTGATTAATTCTATCATTAGCTTGATTGTAATTAGAATTAGTATATTGAAGTAATTCACTTTTCACTTCTAATAACTTTGCGTTATTTGTAGACTGCATTTGACTAAATTGTGTACTCACATTTTGTTGTAATTGATTTAGAGCTAACGTTGTATTATTTGAGTTCGTTTCAAGCGTACTATTAAGAGAATTAAATTGATCACCAAAATTAGCACTCATCACGTTCACTCTGCCGTCTATCGTCTGCTTATAAGTATTTATATCGTCTCTTATTAATCCCGTTTAGTATTCCAAATGATTGTTAAAATTTTCTTTTTCTTTATTTATTAACTCTACATAATAATAGTTCATTTCGTTCTTAACATCTTCAATGTCATCTGAAGTTTTATAATTTTGCAAAATCGATTGTGTCGTATTTGAACTAACTGTATTACTTTGATATACATAACTTTCAGTTTTATCTCCAAAAGTTACTTCAATGAATTCTTTTTTCATGGGACTATATTTTGTTGCAATTACTCTTTGGCGTTGGTCAACATCATGTGTTAGATATCTAACAATAACGGTATCGCCTAATTGCACCTGCTCATTTTGCAACACATCCAACCCGACTTTTATTGATATTTTAGGAAAATCAACATGTTGCTTACTAAAATAACCTTCTGCGTAATTAGTTAATTCATCAATTGTTTTAAGTTCATTATTTTCAATAATCTCTTCATAAATTTCAGGGTAATCATTAATAAATGGACTATCTACCGTAACTGATAAAATAATATCCTCATTAATTGCAGATAAATCATCTTTGTGTTTTGCTTTCAATTTTTGGATTTCAGCTTTTTGCATATCCGCATGTTGTTTTGCAATCAGCTTTTCATGTTCAATTTTAGCTTGTTGGTTATCATATTTAGCTTGAATTTCTTGTCGTATTTGCTCAGCACTCTTAAATTCTTCATGAACCATTGATTTGTACTTCTTATGTTTTTGAGCTTCAAAATTCATCTTTTTAAGTTCTTGTTTACGAATTTTAGACTCAATTTCACGTTCCATACGTTGTCTACGCTTTTCACTTGCAATTTGTTTATTATATACCTGTTGTTGTTCTTTTAATGCATTCAATTCATTAGTTTGTTGTTGTTTTATTTTTTCTCTATCAACATCTGGTTTAAATTTAGAAGTAACTGTAACACGTGTAATAACGTCATCATAATTTTCTTCTTGAGAAAATGAAGTGATATTTTTATTTGTCGTATAAATAAACTGTGTGTCAGTGCCTAATCTTCCAAAAGAAATTCTATCAACATTAAAGTCTAAATCTAAATTTGATTGCTTCGCCATTTCAAATAATACATTTAAAGCATAACGATCTTTGTCATTTTCTTTAGTAAACGATTGATAACGTACTTGTTTATTAGTTACATTACTCCAATATTTAACTGATAAATTTGGTGGCGTTTTGAATGATTGAACCCATAACCTTAAGGCGTCTAATGGTAATGTATTTTCAACAACAAGAGGATTAATGTACTTTTTAGACAAATCAAACAATAGTTGATATGCCGTATATTGTACATAATCCTCTTCTTTATCTATATATTTAACTCTGAAAATATTAAAACCATTTTCCCTGAAATGTTCGCTCGCTTTGATTAAATTATTTTTTTCGATAAGTTTATGTTGGCCAGATTCATTAATTGGAATTTTAAAAGTTAATTTATAAATACCATTCAACTCATGTTCAATAACATCATCATAACTTTGTGATAAGGGTAAACCATTCCAGTTTAAATCATTACTTTGTAAGTAAATCACATTAATTCACCACATCTACAATTTATAATTATACTTCTGACATTTGGTGTCGCGCTAATGCCCGAACGTCCTGGTGGGATTTTAAAAAATTCTCCAATCATACACTCGTTTTGTAATCCGAATCTATCGCTTACATTCTGTCTCCCCGGAAAACATTCAACTTCTAGATATAAATTCGGTGCTTTAATCGTTATGTTTTCATCACCAATACTAATAATTGCACGTTCATTATCGGTAGTTTCAATAATTAAGCGAGGGTACATATGAATGCCACTTTGATTATCTATTACTTTTTGATTTGGGAAAATAATTTGGGCTGTTTCATTCGTGTCTTCATCAATAAAACTAAATGGTTGACATGTAAAAACAACATCAAATTCATATCCACCAAAATCATCAACTTCTGCACGACCAACATCTACTTTTAAAACACGGTAATACCGTTCAGGGTTGTCAAATGGCTTTAGATAATTCACTTTACTACTTGAATCACTTTCACTCATTCTAGAATTTAGCCATTTGAAAAGAGGTGCAATTTCAATTAAAGAATCAGCTAATACATAAAATTTATACTTTTTCTCTATCGTACTGTAATTATCACTCGTCTTTACATATGCACCATGCATTTGATCCGTAGTAATAATTTTTGTTTTTCGTTGAGGGATATTTATACCATCATTCACTTCAACAAATACTTTAAATGGAAATTCACTCGTTTTTCTGCCATTGTATTCTAGAGCATTTAATTCAATCAAAATTATGCACCTCCTATCATTTGCTGTTCTGCAAGGGTTCGTTTTAAATGTTGTTCCATCTTATTAATTAATCTGTTTTCATCCGCTTCTTCTTTAACAACCATGTCATTCAAATTAATATTAACAACAACGCCAGCGTTTGAATTTTTACCGCCCGTGTAATCTTGAAGTACACCTTCAATACCTCGCATTTTTTCCCTACTGTTTAATGGCGTGATCGTAACATTCCCTCTGTTAACACTAAATATTTCGGGTCCTGCTTCTCCAACAATTCCTGTATAAGTACCTGGTACAGAATGAGATTGAATATTACCACCTTCAGCATACGCATCTATATGTCCACCTTGCGCATGTTCATTATTAAAGAAATTACGCACAACGTTAATTGTAGATCTAATAAAACGAGGGATGGAATTCAAAGCACCTATTGCTGAATTAGATTGCTCAACTGCATTTGATGAAACATGGATGCTTTTTTCTGGAATATCAGTCCAGTTATAACGATCTACAGCATGCTTTGCATCATCAGTAAATGCTTTCGCATTACCTGTAGCTGGTAAATGTTTGGTTGGTATACCTGTACTATTAAATAAATTAATGGCACTTTGTGCTATACCAGTAAAAGGTGTAGCATTTCCGGTTGCTGATAATACTTTTGTTGGAATTCCAGTCGAATTAAAAATGTTAAGTTTATCCTGCGCTTCATCTGTGAAAGGACTAGCGTTTCCGGATGCTTCTAAATTTTTCGTGGCCATTTTTGTGTTATTGAAGTCATCTAGCTTACCTTTAGCTTCAAACGCTTTTGCTGACGCTTCATCTTTAGCTTTTAATTCTTTCACTTGTATCTCAAGTTTATCTATTTGTTCTAAAGCTTTCTTTACTTTTTTTGTTAAATCACTTACTTTATCTTCAGCTTTTAGTATTTTTTTATCTGCTTGTTTTTTATTGTAGTCTATAATTTTTTCTTTTGCTTTAATCGTCTTTTCTGACGCTTCGTCTTTGGCTTTAAGTTTCTTAATGTCTGCTTTAATATTGTTATAATCTTCAATAGCTTTTTTGGCTTTGTCTTTAGCTTCTTTCGTTTCATCTTTAAGTTTTAATACTTTTTCATCAACTTTTTTATTAATATATTCATCTAAAGATTTATTTGCTTTATTCGCTTCTTCTGTCGTTTTATCTTTTGCTTTTAGCTCTTTTTCTTTAACTTCTTTTTCATTATGTTTATCAACAGCTTCACTAGCCTTTTTAACTTCCTCACTAGTTTCATCTTTAGCTTTGATTTTTTTCTCTTTAACATCTTTATTATCATAATCCTCTAAAGCTTTCTTTAAAATCTTCATGGCTTCTTCTGTACTTTTAGCCTTTTTAATACTGTCCTCAGTACTACTACTGATAATATCAGCATGTTTGAGTGCTGCTAAACCACTATCCGTTAACATTTGTTGTAAATTCTCACTAAAGAATTTTTGTGCTTCTGTGTTATCGGTAATAGCCTGACCTGTTGATTCTGATAATTTTAAATAAGCTTGTGTAACACTAGCTACTTCATCTGATGTTAATTTTCTATGTTCTTGCGCAGCATTAGCCATAATATTTCTTATTTTCTCTTGATTATCTTGTAAAGCTTTAACACGTTTTCCATACTCATCATTGATTTTTTGTGTTTCTGATTGATACTGTTCTTGTGTTAAAATTCCATATTCTTGGTCCTGCTTAAGCTTGTTTAATTTCTCTTCTTTCTCTTTATTCAAACTATTGACTACTTCATCAGTAACTCTTTTTGTAGCTTCAATAGTTGCGGATGCTGTTTCTCTAGTAACTACTTTACTTTTTTCAGCCGTTTTAGCAAATTCTGTAAATGTATTGCCTAACATTGTGGCGTAATTTTCATAATTTTGTTTTGCATTGTCAATATCTTTTTTATCTAAACCTAAATCTTTTAATTTTTCTTTAAGACCTTCGATATGTTTAGTAGTATCTTTAGCAATGCCCATAAATATTTTGCTAGATCCTTCAATCTTTTTCTCGTATCCATCCCAAACTTTTTCATTGTTTCTTGCACGTCAGTATTTTGTTTTTTCAGACGCTCAGTTACTTCTTTATAGGTTTCTCCAGTTTTCTTTGTCGCATCTTGTATTTGTTTTTGTGAACCTGACGCATCTTTTGCTCCACTAGTTATCGTTTTATACCAATCTTCATATTTACCTTTAGTTTGATTGACAGCTGTTTTATGATTTTCATCATCTTTATGTAATTCTTTATAAATTAAATATCCTACTCCTGCAGATGCACCTACAATTGCTCCAAAAGCTAATCCATATGGATTACTTAATAATGGTGCCAATGCGCCAACTTTTTTAGCCATTGAACCTATTTTACTCACACCAGTTGTTGCTTTCCCTGCACCTTTAGTGATTTTAGCAGTACTAGAAGTCAGCTTTCCAAAACCTTGTGCAAGACTACCAACACCTCGAACCACACCACCAATACTTCTAAGTATGCCCCCAAATCCTAAAGATAGAGGTCCTACTGCAGCCGCTAATGCTGCAATTTTAACAATCGTATCTTTTGTTTTACCATCTAAATCACCAAATTTATTCGCTAATTCTGTAGCTTTATTAATTAAAGGTATGATATGTGGTAAAACTTTAGCGCCAATTGTTTCGGCCAATACTTTAAATGACTCTTTCATTTTATCGACATTTTTCGAAGCAGACTCACCCATCTTTTTAGCTAATTCATCTTGATATTTAGATGCATCTTTTGTACTTGAAGATAAATCTTTAATAGATTTAGAACCGGCTTGAATGAGGGGGTTAATACCTTTCATTGCTTGTGTATTAAAAATTGTATTGAGCGCAGCATTTTTCTGTTCATCACTCATACCCGCAGTTGCTTTTTCAATGTCACTTAGTATGTCAGGGAATGCACGCATTTTACCGTTAGCATCAAAAGCAGAAACACCTAATTCTTTTAATCCTTTAGATTGTTCTTTAGTTGGTGTAGCTAAATTTTGAAGTGCATTCATCAAGTAGGTACCCGCTTCGCCACCCTCAATACCGCGGTTGGCCAAAATACCTAATGTTGATGCCATATCTTCTAGTGACTGATTATTATTTGCTGCCATAGGACCTACATTTTGCATTGCTTCACCTAAATCACTGAATCCGGCTGATGTTTTATTTGCTGCAAATGTTAATACTGATGTAACTCTATCCGTATTTGTTAACATTTGATTTGTGTCATCTACTTTCAAACCAAATTGCTCGAGCACATTTGAAGATACATTCATTACAGTATTAAAATCATCTCCAGATGCAACTGTAGCTTTTAAAATACTAGGCATTGCTCCTGAAACTTGATTAAAAGTAAAACCTTTCTTTATCAATTCATTCATACCATTACGTATAGACGCACCAGCCACACCATATTCTTTAGCCATATTTTGAGATGATTTCCCTAATTCCTCAACTTGAGATTTCAATTGACTAGCAGATTGCGAACCATCATCAAGTTGTACTTTCATCTGGTTCATTTGATTGTCAAAATCAATATATGCCTTTGTCGCATAACCGAAACCTGCCACGATTGGCGTCGTTACTCTTGTCGTCATAGTCTTGCCTAAATTTGTCGCTTTATTTCCAGCATCATCAAATTTATTACCTACAGTTTTTAATTTTTCAGATACATCTGCAAAACGACCACCCGCATTACGATATTCATCTATCATTTGACTTGCTGCATTTTTAGCTTTAATCATTTGTGTTTCAGTTCTAGCGATTGTTGCATTTAATTTATGAAGTTCTGCATTATTCAGTGATTCTTTTGAACGTAATTCGGCTAAAGCATTACTTAGTTCTGTAGTATCTCCCTTAGCAGTTTTCATTTTATTTTCTAACTTATTAATTTCACTAGCAAAAATACGAGATGATTCTGATAATTGTTTTTGCCTATCTTGCAATACATTTAATTTAGCTTGTGCTAGCTTTGCTGTATTTCCTAAATCTTTAATAGCTAAACCATATTTTTTAGATGCTGATGCATTGTTACCTAATGCCACAACATTCCTTTTTGATTCTTCAGCCATTTGTCTCAATGCAGCAGTAGCACTTTTTAAATCAGCTTTATATTGCGCTGTGCCATCAGCTGTTAATTTAACACCTGCTCTTTTTAATTCTGGCATCTTTTCATCCTCCTTTCTTTGAAAATAAAAAGGGCTATAAAATATCTATAGCACTTACTATAAAAATTCTACAGCCCTCACTTCCTTGTATTCTGAATTAGATTCTATATTGTCATTTTCTTGTTTTGCTTCCCTCAGATTTCTTTCAAACTCTTCAAATGATTCATCTGATAAGAAGACTCTTCCGACCAATTTATTTTTATATTGTTGTTCATTATGCTGGTTTATCAGCATATAAATAGTCGCTAAATCATACTCATATAAAAACTCTTCTTTTGTCATATGTAAGTATGTTTTCGCGCAATAAAAAAGAAAGTCCCAATTATGAATTATTGGTCTGACTTTCCCTCACTTTTGTTTTTTGCTTCTTTTGTTTGATTATCATCAACATCATATAATGCTGTTTGGAAATCAATAATAAATTGAGCTAGTTCAATCTCATTTGTATTCTCTAATACTTCTTCTAATGTTGTTTCAAATTTGTTTGCTTTAAGAACACATACAACAACTTTAGCAGTAGTAAGATTGTTTTCAGTTTCATACAAATTCGATAGATCGCCTTGCTTAATTCCAAAATCTTCTTCAAGATATAACCAAAATGCAGTGTTAACGTTGTATGATGTTTTTGTTCCAGTAATACTAGATTCAAAAGTTTTTAGTTTTGTTTTAAAGATACTCATGTATTTAACTCCTTACCTTCCAAGTTATTAAGAAACTCTATTTGTTGATGTTGTCGTTGATGCAGATGTTGTTGATGAGGTATCAGTATTTTTATTCAATTCTGTTAAACCTGCTTTGTTATAGAATCCTTTTTCTAACAACTTACGTTCATCTAATGTTTTGTTTTTACGTAAATCAGCTTTGTAATAGATGTTAGACTCTTCTTCTTTTCCTGTTGCTAATGGCATAGCAATAATGTCAAATTGTTGCATTTGTTCTTTTTTGTCTTCAGCTTGAGATTCAACGTTTAAATCGGTAGGTTGAATTTGACATTTAGGGAAGTTAATAATAATTTTTTCGCCATTTTCATCAATCATTGGAAATGCGAAGCGAAAGTATTTTTTAGTGCCTTTACCGCCCATACCATATACACCATCAGCTAACTTTGTTGCTCCTGATACTTCTTCTTCAAATCCATCAGGTAAATATCCTGCGTCCAACGTAATCGTCGCTTTAGATGCTTTTCCTAAAACACTATGTAACGCACTAGATAAATAAATGTCTTTAGATTTATATTCAAGTTTTGTTTTCAACTTATCTAATGAGGGAACCTCAAAAACTCTACTATCATACACTGGTGCAGTAGTTGGTGTTTCTTCAGTTGTCATAATTTGAAAAAACCCATTTCCAATACCAGTTAATAATGCTTTCTTTTCAAAAGTTGTAGTCATAATTATCATTCTCCTTCTACAAATTTTTTAATGTTATTTTCAAATTTTTCTTTGCCTCTATCAAATGCCGGCCTTAAATGCGGTTTAGGTGGAATATATGTTGTACCTTTTTTATAATTTCTTTTACGCTTACCTTTACTGCTACGTGAAGAATATCGTTTGCCACTCTTTCTTCCTGTTGCATGAAATCCAAATTCATGAAAATAAAGATGGAAATTTGGACGATTCATCCATCCAATTTCAACACCGTTACTTACTTTTTCTATTTCAATACCTGACACACCTTTACCACTTTTATGCAATCCTAATCCAGTAGCAATATTCCGTGCGTCATCTCGAATTTCTATAGCTTCTTCATATATTTTCTTTTGAATTGAATCTACTCTAGTAGACAAACGTTCTAAATCTATAATTGCATCTTCAAAACCAAATGTATTACTCATTAAATACATACCTCTAAAATGTAATGGAAAATAGTTTCTTCTGTATCTTCATCTGGTTCAACAATTTCAGTCCATTCATTCGTAACAAGATTAGCATTCTCAAGTGCATTCATTATAGAAATTAATATTTCATCATCTTCAACATCTCTAGGTACCTTGTCAAAATAACTAATCTGATATTTAACATGTCTATAATGTTTTCTATCTGATAAACGAATTGCTCTATGACTGATGACATTTGTAATGATTTTGGGTAATGTCATGTCATCCGAATAGCCATGAGCAATATTAATATTTAGTGGTTCTAATGCTTCAAAAATTCTACTTTTTACGCTCATCTTTAACCACCTCAAACAAACTTAATTCAGTTTCATTTTTATTATAATTATGATAAACACGAGAGATGCCATAAACTTTCCCATTAATTTTCACTTTCATATGACTATTAATATCTGTAGTTTTAGAAATCGCTACACGCATTATCACAACTGTATCTACTTGCATAGCAAAATATTGCTCTTCAGAAGTAATACCTAGTTTTCTGAACCAAAATCTTTTAAATGTTGAATAGTCACTTCCAATTTTTGTATGATAACGGTCATACAGTGTTTGTTGTACTAAAAGTTCTAAAATTCCATCATTATACGTCTGATTTTGTTTCTTCATTCTCTTCACTACTTTCAAAAAACAATCGCATTTGTAAATCAGTAATTTCACGCGCAAAGTTTCTTTCAAAATGTTCAAGAACGTCATTATAAATGTATCTCACACGCTCAAACACTAACTCTCTCGCTTGTTCATTTGAATTAATATCAAATTCACCACATGTATTTTTTAATTTAACTATTGAGGAAACAATCATCTCAATTAAATTTTCATCTGATTCTTCATCCAAAATATGCAATCGATTTTTTAGCTTTTCTAATATGTCATTTGAAATCTCCATCGCGTGAAACCACCTTTGTTATTATGATGCTGAATTACTTCTTCTCGAAGTTGTTGTGCTTGCGCCAGTTGTATTAATGTTCAAATCATATACAGCGGCTGCATTGTTATCTAAAGGTAAACCGTTCGCATACTGTTTAATGATATAAAGTCGTGCATCTTCCATTGCTAATACCTCATCATAAGCTTGTAAACTTGCTTTTCCACCTGCACCAGCAATATATTGTCCTTTAACAAAGAATAAAGCTTTATTTTCAGCTAATACTTCACTCTCAACAATATCTAATCCACCTGGGATTACTGTTACATATGTACCATTTGCTGTTAAAACTGTTGAAGTAGCATCAACATCTGCTTTATCTGATGGATTTAAAACTAGAACTACCTTACCATCAATTTTTCGATTAACATCATTAGCATTTTTAGAAAGTACTTTCTTTACATCCTTAATTTCATTAACAACTGTTTGTCCAGGTGCAAATGTTAACGTCCCTTTAGAAACCTTATCAGTTACGCCACCATTTTCAGCAACATCTTTAAGTAAACCAACTGGCTGATGTTGTGCAGAACCGTTACCATTAATGTAGCCCCATTCTAAACCTGTAGCCATTACCTCTGCCAAAAGTTTTTCCATATAGTTTGCAATGTAATTAGGACCTAAAACTAACATGTCTTTTGGAATAGCACCAAACGCTGTTAACTTTAGAATATTAAAACGTTTTTTACCGAATGCTGCATTTACTTGACCTTTAATGTCACCAAATAAATCACCCCATACTGACGCGCCTTTTGGATCTACAGTAATAATTTCAGTAACAGCGCCCATGTTTGTAATATCTAATGCATTTAAAAACGGATGTTCTTTAATTAATCCTTCAAATACTTTATCAATAAATGTTACCGGTAAAGCTCTTTCTTCTTTAAATAAACCTTCTTGAGCAACTTGATTAAAGTATCTTACTTCTTCAGATGTTAAAGTTGATTGTCCACGTGCTGCTAAAATTGCATTATCTGCTATTTGTGTATTAACATCATTTTGAATCGTTTTAGCTACATCATCCGACAAAGCTTGCACGTAATTAGAAACAATTTCCTCTCTCTCTTCTTCTTTTAACTCGCTATTCGTTAATGACGCAACAAATGCTTTTTTAGCATTAATAAATTTTTCAGACTTATTAAATTTAATAGTCATAATACATAACCTCCTAAAAATTTATATTAAAAAAGAAGTGTTTTAAGATAGTCTTTTGTATTCACATTAGACTCATCTTTCACTTCTTGATTTACTAATTCATTATTAATATTTGTGTTTAAATCTTGTTTTACCTTCATGCCATTATCTTTCTCTTTAGTCTCATAAGAGTTTGCAAAGCCTTTTTCAACTGCTTCAGATGCTGTAAACCATGTTTCATTATCTAACAACTCCTTAACTTCTTCTTTACTTAATCCTGTTCTAGAAACATAGACATCAACAATTGATGAATCTATTTTCTCTAACCTATCATAAGTAGTTTGCATTTCTTCTTTATCTCCATAGCAAAACGTTGAAGCATTGTGAATCATCATTGTTGAACCAGTCCTCATGATAATTTCATCAGCCCCCATTGCAATGATAGATCCTGCACTTGCTGCTAATGCAGTAACCTCTACGATAACATGTGCATCTAAATCCTTAATGTAGTTGTAAATTTCTAAACCTTGGAATGCATCACCACCTGGTGAATTCAATTTAATTCGAATTGTCTTAGCTTCTACATTCTTAAGCGCATTTCTTACATCTTTTGCACTTGTCGCATCATAGAAATAATTACTTTCTCCAATGGCACCAGAAATGACTAATATATGTTCATCCTTGCTTTCATTAGTTTGATTAAAAAAAGCATGCTCAAATTTACCAAATTCCATTAACTCACACCTTCTCTCAATTGTTTTAAAGTTTGATAGTTTTTAGTTACTAGATGTTCATTCATTAATTCATCTTTACTTTCTTCATATCCTAATTCACGTCTTATTTCATTACCAACAAATACACTACTAGCGACTAATTTATCAATTTGATTAGCCATATCAAAAATACTGTCAAACGTTATTGGTAACGTATTTGCTATAATTTTCGAATCATTTAAGTATTGTTTTTCATCAAATAATTTAGCATTTAATTCTGTAACTATTAGTTGCAGTAGTGGCTTTATAGTCATTTTAATAAATCGCTTCATGTTCTGATCTACTTCTGCAATATCTCCTGTTAATAATTGGACTGGTATACCAAATTTAATAGCACAGTTATTTAAAAACTGTTTACCAACTTTATCAACATCATCAACACTATTAGCTGCCTGTGACAAAGTTTGTTCTTTATATTGAATACCTTCTTGCTCAGGAACAATTGCAAATGATTTATCTTTAAAATTCTGATAGATATCTTGAATGAATTTATTTACTTTCGCTCTTCGTTCTTTATCGTTCCCCCATTTACTATCAATCTTAACAATTGAACGTACTTGAGATTTCCTCATTTGGAACTCTATAAATCTAGCAAATAAATCACCATAATCACCATATAGTTCATTCAAAATCGACTCTGAATTTTCATTATTATATTTAATATGAATTACATCATTAGAATTAAATGTTCTAGTATATTCAAAGTCACCAATTCGTACTTGACTATAAATGTTTGGGACATGCGCATACTCAGTAACTTGATAAGAATCTGCAACTAATAAGTCTTCTGAATCATTTTGAATAATTAATAATTCATTATCATAAAGTAATTTATATATTGCTTTTTGCCAAAATTGAGTAGCAGATTCATTAATATTCGGCTTTACGTTTAACTTATAGTACATCGAATCTTTAGTGTATTTATTATTATCTTTAATTTTAAATTCTACTTGACTAACAGTTTTAGCAATTAATTCAATACAACTATTTATTGCTAAACGTTTAATATGCGTTTTTTTACTTGCTGAAACTATCGATAAACCTAATTGCTCTGCAGTTTTACGATTGGATTTAAATAAATCACTTAACAATCCCATTACTCCCGCTCCTTTCTAATAATTTGTAAATTCAATTTCATCTAAAAAGAAATCAATGTCATCCGTGAGTATTTCTGACGCTTTATATAAGGCATGAATTAATGCTTGAAAACCATCAGTTTTTCTACGATGCTCATCTTTTTTCAAATATTGAATCGAGCCATCTTTAGTAACTTTCTTAAATACATTAAACGTATACCAATTCATTAATGGATTGATTCCCCAATAAAGATTATTATTAGCAAATAGTGATTCAACACGTGGCGCAAGCAAACCATGAATAGACGATGGTCTTCTTATTCCATACACTTCAAATCCTTCCGCTTCTAATAACGGACGAAGAATATCCAACTTATACATATCAGCAACAATTATTTCAATGTTATATAATTCTCGCATCTTAACAAACCAGTTAACAACATGACTTGGATCTATAGTAGGTTCATCAACAATTGTTAATAATCCTTTTTCAGCCCATTCTTGTATAGGTGGTTTCAAGTTTGCTTTATCTAAGTATTCTTTTCTAGCAAATGAATGTGTTAACCAAAAATAATCATCACCTTTTCTAAATAATAAACCGACAGCAGTAAAGTCACGGACAGACCCAAAATCTAAACCTCCTACACATGTTTTATGTAAGAGGTCAGGTATATCTTCATTTGCATGATATATTTCATCTGCAGTTGCTACAGATTCAGTCAAGTCTGTTTCTGGAAAATTCATTCGTTTCGCCATGAATTCAGCTCGATATTTTAAATTGTTAGAAAGCTTTTGATGTTCTTTCTTCACTCGTTTAAATAATCTTTTAGCATATGGTGTCATCGGTTCAGAAAATTGTGGGTTAGCTTTTTCCCATGCATTTGGATCATCTGCTTCTTTAGCATCATCTATCTTACACAAGAAACAAAACATGTTATCATCTAGTACTTCCCCACTTAAAATTTTACTAGCTCTTTCTAACATATCATCAATGACGCCACCTCTAACATGTCCATTAGAACCTATAAAGATTTCTCGAGCATTATCTTTTTTACCTAATCCAGAACCAAAAACGTTTATAACGTAATAGCCTTCCATTCTATGAATTTCATCATAAACAACCATACCATCTTTTAATCCATCTTTACTTTTTGGCGCAGAAGTATGGTATTGCAGTTTACTGTTGGTTGCTCTTCCTGTTATTTCTTTTAAATTTTTTCTAAAATATTCATCTAGATTATTACGTTCTATACAATTGTATATCTCCATAAATGAGGTTTTAGCTTGCTTTTCAGTGTTAGCTACAATAGAAATATCATACTCATTAATTGGATTATAGTCACTTGAAAAATAGTGTGCCCATACAGATACAAGGCCATTCTTACCAACACCACGACCACCCATTATAAAAAATTGGTCGTAAAAATTTTCATTATCTTCCTTGTAGTATAGAAATAAAAAAGCACTAATAAATTTTTGAAAATCGTCTAATTCAAAATAGAATTCTCTTGCGAAATTACACAAATTTTCAATTGCTTCATCGTCAAAGTAAATATCATCTCTAGGAAAAATATATTTCTCTAAATAATCTATAAGTTGAATACGTTCTTTATTAAATAATACTTTGCCCTCTTTGAATAAATCAATGTAGTGCTTTACGTATTTATTTACTTCCAGCAATTCTATCCCTCAATGATTTAATTTGTGGCTTAGCATTAGAAACTTTATTAATGGAACGTGTTCTTATTGACTCCTCTAACATAATCAAGTTTTTATTTAAATTAATTAGGTCAGAAATTCCAGGATGTGTTTTAGTAAATTTTTGAGAAGCATTATTAACAGTAATTGTTATGCCTTCCTTGTTAATTGCAGTTATTAATTGGCGATATTTTTGAATTAAGGTTATATATCGGTCAATCTTTTCAATTGTAAACAAGTCAGTTTCATCAACGTCTTTCAGCATACTTTCTTTTAAAGTTTTTAGACTTACCTTCAATGTGACCCCCCCTTAAAATTCAAAAATTGTCTTCGTGTGCTAAAAACGACCCCACGCCCGCTCAAGAAAAAATTCAAAAACGTAAATCAATTTGACCGGGGGGTCTTACTTAAAATTTAGAATATTTTATCTAAAAATATTTTTTAAAAAAATAAAAATAATTAAATCTAATCATTAATCAAGTAAGTTAATACAATAATGTTTCCAAAAGAAAACAAAATCTAAATTTCAATTATTAATTTAGAAAATCAATTTGTTAGATGATCTATATTCAATGCTATCTATACATTGGATGTTACTTACGAGATAATTACTTAATTACCATTGTTCATCATTCCATTGCTTACGTGTTCCACCATATACACGACCATGAACCTTATTATGACAATCAATACATAAAGTTATTAAGTTATTAATATCCAATGCTAAATCAGGTCTTTGGTCTATAGGCTTGATATGATGAACGTTCTGTCCCTTCACTACCTTGCCCTCACGTTTACAATGTTGACATTCACGATTATCTCGTAAGTAAGCTTTCATTCTTAATTGATTCCAACTTGTACTATGATAGAACTTATTTCGTTTATCTTTAGTATCATAGACCTTCATTCACATATCACCTCACACAACATAAGTAATTTAAATATTAAAACTTGTAATTAAACAAACGATTAAAGTACTCATGACTTAAAATGTATTTAATCTAATTCTTAATCAACTATATACTTAGATTATTTAATTACATCTTTCAACAATGTAACTTATCTTTCTTAATTATCATTATTAAATTTTGAGGTATATAAAAAACCACCAGTATATTTTATACGACGTATAAAAAATCTGATGGGTAATTTTGAATAGGTATAATTTTACGAGCATCCATAATTCTCATAGTTAAAAAAATTAGAACGCCCGATTTTTCTATCGGACGTTCAAGGGAGAAAACACCTTTTAAAAAGGAGGACATCAAACATGAGAATCACATTAGTGAGATAGTTTAAAAATAACTACCTCACTAATGTATCAAACGTATGGCACAATTTATAAAAATAAATTTTGTCCTTTTTCACCTTCAATTTTATTTAAAGCTCTCTTTAAATAACTTTGAGTAGAACTTTTACTAATATTTAATAGATCCGCTATTTCACTTAAACTTAAATTCTCACATTTGTGCATTAAAAATATTTCTAATTCTTGTTTAGTCAGTTTCATCAATGCATAATATGCTTTATGATTTACATCTTGAATGTAGTCATGATATTCTTCTGTTCCATTTTTCTGATACATTGATACATCTATCATTTTTTCTATAGTTTCATGATTAACTAAATAGCATTGTCGTTTGTCTATAGCACTATATTTATTTGGTTCATGACCTTCTCTTATCCATTCGATCACATAATTTATATCACTTAACATTTGTCTATTTAATGCAAGTTCATTAATGTCTATAACATTGTGCTGCATTAAATTTCGTATTCGTTTTAACACGTTATTCTTACTTAAAAGATACGACATCAACAAATTTAACATTAAACGCACCTCATTTTATACTTATAGTGTAATTATATACTAAGATTATTAGTTTTGTCCTAGATAAAAATAACATCTAGGACAGGTAAAATGTTATTATATCAAGCTTTTAAGCTAATTCAGGTGTCCCAGATATATATAGTATTTCTTTTTATTTATATATTATTTATATAACTCTTTCCTATAAAAGAAATTAAAAACATCTAGGACATCTAGGACAACTATTAAATTAAATCGTTCAAACCCTTGATATAAATAGGTTTTCAGGCGTCCCAGATAGTGTCCTAGATACTTAATATTTGTCCTAGATAAATGGGACAAATATATAATTACGTTCACCATCTACCCTTATTCTCTTAGTAGTCATCTTTTTTAAACTACAAACTTCTCTTGCAAAAACTATTCTACTTACAGGTTTATAGCCATATTCGACACAATACTCACTATATTGTGCAAATATATCTCTAGTTGATTCATTTTCTAACTTAGGTTCTTCATTATTTAAAAATGCTAAAACAGGATTATTTCTCTCTTTATATGCTTCTATTTCTGCTGTTACTGATTTAGGCTTGGTGAAGCGGTTATTTTTAATTAATCTTTTTAGTCCATTAATAGCCATAACCAAACAATATTGTAATGATTCTTGAGACAATAGCTTATCTATGATGAATGGATCATAATCAATATCTGTATTCGTAAATCTTGCTTTGAAAGGTACAATCATTAGTCGTCTGTTCAATCCATCAGTTTTATCATCAATTCTAGGTACTTCATTCGCACTAAATATTAGCTTTGCATAATTACGTAAATCAAATGGATCTTTACCTTTACGTTCAACTACTAACGTTTCACCAGTCGCTAAATTTTTGAGTTCTGCACTATCTTTGATGAAACCTTTACCAATGTCATCACCTAAGTTAACCAACTTACCAAATAATTCTGCAGTCTTAAAACGACCATTTAAATCTTTAAGTGCTACACTTGATGTGTTATTTTCTCCAACTAACGCACGTAAAATTTTCAAAAATGAGGATTTACCATTACTCCCCCCACCTGTAAGAATAAAAAATTTACCGTATTCATTCCTTCTAAATAAAGCATATCCTAATATTTCTTCAAACAAATCTCTTAGTTCAGTATCATTCACTGCCAACTTATTAAATGTTTTATCAGTTACTTGAGAATAACTATTTGGTATAAATGGCACAGGTATTTTATTTTTAACAATAATTTCAGGTGTGAAAGGTTGTACTGTGTCTGTGTATAAATCATAAATGCCATTTGCGACAGTGATATAGTTTACTGATGATAACTCTTTTGTTTCAGCTTGCAATTGTAAATAGGCTAACGTTTCTTGACGTTGCATCTTTTTAAGTCCTGGAATATGTTTAATCATCACTCTTTCTAAATCAGCTTGTTTATCAGAATAAACGCCATCTAAATAAATATGTAAAATATCAGATATTCTAATAATGTGATACTCCGATATTAAATATTTAGCGAATAAGTCATGTTGAAATTTACCTTTTATGAAGAATGATTCTTTTAAGAATGCATCATCTCTTAACACAATATCTAATTCTTTATCTGAAATCGGTTCGTATAAAACATGTTTATTAATAATGCGAATTGTATTTCTAATTTCTTCTTTACTAAAAGCGATTTGTTGGAGTTTCAGAATATAGTTGAACAGTGTTTGATTACGTCCATCACCTTCTCCAAGTTCTGAAAATCCTGGATCTGTTTTAAACGAAGCCTCTAACCATTTTGGCAATTCATCTAATTGGTCATCTTCAACTCTTTTTATCCATTTTCTAAATTGGCCATCTATTTTTAAAGGGTCGCAACTATTTCTACAACCTAATTTAAAATCACACAGGATTCCAATGGCAGTATAATTTTTAGTTTTATTGGTAGTCATGTTATAACCTTTAAAATAAAAATGCATACCGTTATCAGTGTCTAAAATATTACAATGAATTTGTTCATCTTCAATAATATTTAATAAAATTTCTGCTTCATTTTTATCATCGACATCAATCATGATATAGTCATCATCTAATACACCAACGAAACTTTTTAATGATCGTGCTTGCTTATAATTTAGTAATACATCTGTATTCTTTTTAAATTTAGTAATCGTACGTTTTCCTTTTGATTTTAAATAACCTTTATACATGTGTTCCCTCCTTTCATTACTTATTAACTTCTTATTCACTCATTCTATGATCTACTTCTGTAATTGTTTCATTCTCAATTCGTAATAAAACATTTTGGTAAAATTTTAATAGCTCATTAAATTCATGAACTGTTAATTTATTATCTATTTCTTTATGAAATTCTTTTAATTTATCAACAGCATCTGCCGTTATTGTTGCTTCATTAAAATTCTTAATGATCATTTGATGTTCACTTCTTCCTAAATAAAAGCTAGCTTTTACACTAGCTTTAAAGAATTAATAATGTTGTAGTCCATATCGTTAAATATACTTATCTCTAATATTTTTAAAAATTGCAAAAACTTTTCATTAATCTTTTTTAAATACTTTTATTAATTTATTATTACTATCAAAAAACAGACGATATAGCCTCTAAATATTCATCCATTAGTAAATGATTCTGTTTATTCAATTTCAATTATTGATAAGTTAATTCAATTGACACAATAAAAACATTAATGCTAACACATCAGTAATCTAATAAAAACTAGTAATAGTTATAAATGAGGACCTGTTAATTATTAATTGAATCATAAATTAATTAACTCTTCTTCCTTAAAGTATGGTTATAATAATAAGTATTAAACCAAAGGGGTGATTTTTTTGGTATTTATAAGTGTTTTTTCTTTACTCATTGCCATGTTATCATTGAGCGTTACTTTTTATAATGTTATGAGAACTTGGGATAAACAAAAATTTAATATTTCTTATCGATTTCTAAATTGTTATTTTATACCTAATAAAGGTTTTTATAGTCATTTTCAAATTGTAAATAATTCGTCAGAACCTATTTCAATTACTGGTATTTTTATCAATGAAGTTTTATGTGATACAGATGAAAAAATTATAATTAAAATAAATGATGAACCAACCCTTAAAACTCAATCAATTCCATTTCTAATTGAGAGTTATGGCGCTAAAAACTTTTATTGTTATTTTAAAAAACATGAAAATATTTATTTTTATAAAAATCTAAACTTAGAGATTAGAACTTCTCGTGGAATAGTAACTGCTAAAATTGATACTTCAAATCAATTTCTACTTCCAATTACAGATTTATTAAATAAGTATTAAAATAAACCTTATTTTCAAATTCTTACTTATATAAATCTGTTTCTTTTACAAAAGTACCGTTAATTGTTTTACCTTTTCGATTTTTAATTTCATCATAGGCATACTGTAAGCATTCTTCTAATGTCCATCCTTGCTGTTGAGCTAGTATAATTAGAGTTACTACAGTATCGCCTATCCCGTCTTTTAGAGCTTCTTTGTCACTTCTCGATAAAGCAGCAGCAATTTCTCCCGCTTCTTCGAAAAACTTAAGTGCTTGTCGATCTGGTTTAGCTAAATGTAAATTTTTTTCAATACTCCATTCCTCTACTTTATGTATTAAATTCTTCATTTATAATTCTCCTTATCTATATACAACTTTGTACTTTTTTACATCGGTATAAATATTGATTAGAACACAAATTAATTATTTATCTACTTTGATTGGTGAACTTAAATCTAAACCTTTTGAAATAAATTCAACTGCCATAGACAATTGATGTTTGCCAATTGAATCCCTTTTGTTATCTTCATTTAAATTTCCTGTATTAACTTTATTTAGATTAAAATTTGCACTGATTAACAAATCCAAAACTGTATATTCAATTCTTGTATTAGTACTTAATTCTCTTTCGTATTCTAATTGAGTATATAAGTTGAAATTTTTCTTATATTCCATTACACCAATTGCATCTGTTTGCAAACTTATATTGCTTAACTGTGTGTTTTCTTTACCTTTTAAGGTATATGTATTGTAAGTTAAGCGTTTTACAATTAATGTTTCTTTTCCATTTTTATCTAAAAATTTAAATTCCATATACTATCACTTCCAATCAATACTGTTATGTTTTAAATGCAGTTTAACTATTTCTTAATATTCCACACCATTTTTAATTACTGTTTCATATATATAGCTAATGCTAAATATTAAATCCGAGTTGTCCATATTGTTCGCCTTTAAAATCATTAATTCGCTTCTTAGCAATTGTAATGTACCAGCTCTTATCCAATTGACGAGGTGTCTTTTTACCTATAATATTTCGATTATCAATAAAACAATTAGCTGGTGTGTAACCTATCTTTTCAGTTTTATTATTTTTAACTTTCATTAATGATTTATCATTTATATCATTAGACGCAAAAACTCTAAATACTCGTTCGTTCATCACTTGATTACCATAAATTGCATGCTGGTACTTACCACTGATTTTTACTATTTTTTGAAATTGAATTAAATCATCACATTCTCTTATTGTTTTTTCAACTGGTACATTTTTAATAAAATAATCAACAACAGCTTTGTTTACTATAGGTAAGTCATTATCTAAATCATTTAATTTTTTTACGTATGTCCCCTTAGATTTATAAATATTTTTTCTTTCATTAACTAAAATATAATTATTGACGTCTTTTTGAATAACATGAGTGAAATGGTCAAATTCTAATTCCATATGAGTGCGAGTTTCCCATTCGAAGCAGATATCATCAATTAATTCAAAATCCTCTAGTTTGTGCATCTTAATCAAAATACCATCTGTATTACTTTGAATAATTTCACAATGTGGTTCTAATTTTTCGATTAAATCAAGTAGTAAAAGCATGCCAGCAACACAAACGTTATTTGCTTGCCTTGGATCATATAAACCATTATGTTTATCTTTCATCGCTCCATAGGTACTATTTAAAACAATCTTAAAAGGCGCTTGTCGTTTATCTTTTTTAGCTTTTAATTCTAGTCGTCTATCTCTTATTTGACGATATTTTTTCTTATTAGGAACATTTCTGCTTAAATAGTCATACTCAATCATTAGTGCAGGATAATAAGATTGAACATCAACATTTAAAAAGTAACCTTTAGCAAAATAATTCTTTCTAGCTCCATGCAATCCACCCCATGCGAAGTCATGTGGTATTCCTGCAACATTTAATTTTAGTGTTTGATTATAATTTCTTGTTGTTTGGTAAAAATTGATCACTTCATGATATTTATTAATTCTTAAAGTATCGGGTATAGAAAAGTCCATTTCATCATCACGTTTTACTTTAGGTTGTTGAGCTTCAAGTATTAAAGCACTTAATTGTGCTTTCGTTTTATTGATATATTTTATAGGTAAATTAAAAGTTTGTATTAAAGCAATCTGTGATTCAAATTCTTCAAACCTCTTCATAAACACTTGAATTGTTTGTTCTACATCATGTTTACAATATATAACTGATTCATGTATTTCACTTTCAGTCAATTTTCTATCTACATCAAAATTTACACTTGTTTCTCTTATATCGTTACCCATGAAAGCTTCTAATTGCTTTAATGAATGGAACCCTGTTTGAACATCGTAGTTAAACAACTGTATTTTGTGTAATACTCTTGAAAATTGCCAACCCTTATTTTTATCTTTCACAATAAAATCATTAATTTCTTTAGGATTAAATCCTGACAGTATTCCTTTTAAAATCCATTGATCATAATCTCGACTGTTATATCCAACCCAAAAATCTGTTTTATGTTTCTTATAAAAATCCGTTAATTCTTCTGTGTCATTTATAATTGTATGAGTTTGTTTAGTATCTGAATCAACAATGACAACTAACCAATCATATTTAAAAACTTCAAAATCATAAAAAAGTATCGCAATCACACCCCTATTAATAAAATGTTTTAACTACACTAATTGAAATGGCGGCGATTATGAATTATGGATTTTATTAAAGAAAAATTGCAATATAAATGAGAGGACTTTTAAATTATTATATTTAATACCTTTTAGCTCTCTATAATCATTCTGTTTTTCATTTTAACTGTATTAATTTTATTTGCTTTTATTCGAACAATAAGCAATGACATAATCTATGTTTTTAGTAGAAGCCAAAATATTATATATTAAATTTATAGCCCGAAATAAATCGGGCTATTTAATTGTTATTCTGTTTCAAACACTTCAGTAATTTTGTATTGTTGATATCCTTTTTTATCAGTTTTGATTTCTAATGCGAGTTCTGAATCAACTAATTCTTCTGCTAAATCTAACACTAAATCATTGTATTGTTTGAAACCTTTAAAGAATACTGTACTCTCATCTTCTTCATCTTGGTCTAATAAACTTCGTAGCATTACATTGTTTTTATGTACTTGGTAACCAATAGCTTTATCATTACTTGGTTGCATTACACCGTTGTACCAAATTTTCTCATCAGTAAATTCGCCTTCTAAAATAACGAATGTAATTGTTAACATTGGGTCGCCTTTTTTACTTTGTTTTAATACCATGTTTTCTAATGCTACTTCATATTCGCCATCCGGAATATCAGGAAAATCACTGTTTTTAGCGTCATTAATTGCATTTTTAATTTCTTCATTATCTATTTGTTTATCAAATTTATCCCAGTTAATCGTTTCAGTCATAGTTAAATCATTCCTTTTCTTATAATGTTATGTCGTGTTGTTATATTATTCATATGCCATAATATCTTTTGGTGTGTTGAAGGTGAACTTAAGTGTGACCACATAAAATTCACCGTACTTATTGTTCTTACAATCAATCGTTTGTGATGTTAAGTTACTTTTCTCTTCATCTCTAGCTTCTTCAATAATTCGTTGTGCTTCTGATCGTGTTGTTGCAAAATGTTGTTCTGTTGTATTTAATTCTCTTCTCATGATGTTTATTCTCCAATCTATTCAGCATTTTTACGTCTACTTCTTCTAGTACGTTTAGGTTCATCTTCTGTTTCATTTTCTTCTTTTGCTTCTTCAACTACTTCTTTAGTAGATGATTTTCGTTTTCTAGTTTTTCGTTTAGGTTCTTCAATGACTTCTTCTGTTTCTTCTTCGCCTGGTGGTACTTGTTCAACTGCTTCTTCAACTTCTACGGATTCTTTCTTTTTTCTTCCACGTTTTGTTTTAGGTTTTTCTTCAATAATTTCTGTAGAAATTGGTTCAACTTGCTTTTTAGTTTTAGACGTGACTTTAGCATGTGATGCTTTTTGAGCTGCTACTAATTCTTGTACAAATTCATTTTTATTTAATTCACAAGTATCATTTAAGAAATTGAAACGTCCACCACCGAACACATTACGCTGTTTCGATAGTTGTAATAAACGTTCGCCATCTCCATTAATAAAAGCTCGAACTGTTAAATCAACCGTACCCGTTGTGAAGTTAGCAGTCTTATCGTCAATGTTTGGTATAAAGTTAGTGCGAATTGCTCCACCTTTTAGCGTTGTTTCTGATTTAACTTCTTTACTAATATATATGATTTGATATCCTAAATTTTTAAGTCGTTTAATGGCATTATTAAATTCCGTTTTAACCATTGCCCAACCTTTCCCATAACCACCATCTGACTCATGTTCCCAACCATTTTTATCAAACACGTAAATTCTACAATGCTCTCTTAAATCTTCGAATAAGTCTATTGCTATTGCTTTAAAACCACTTTCAGTATCAGTTTCTAATTCTGAAATAATTTCTAAAAATTGTTCCCACGCAAATTTACGTTTCGTAATTCTACCTTCTTTAGTAACTTCATCTTTAATGTATACTACAGGCGACGTTGTATTATCAGTATTACCATCAGTATTTAAAAATAATAAGTCATCAAACTGGTCTACAAATGTAGATTTTCCTACATAGGAATCTCCATAAATCCAAAAATCAGGACGTTCATCAATTTTCTTCTCTCGTCGTATATTCTTAGGTAGTGTCATAATTAATTCTCCTTCTTCATTTCTTAGTTGTTCTAAATACTCAGGTGCAAATCTAGGATTACAAGCAAAACATTCATCTTTTGGATTTTCTAACCAATCAAATGTTTTATTTCGAATAGCATTAGAGATTTCCCTACATTCATTTAAGAAATAAATGATATCCATTTCTTGTGGTTCAATTTTGATAAAAGTCACTTTTAATTTTTTCATTGTTTGATGTAACCTATTTCTAAATTGAATAATACTTTCATCTTTCTTTTGTCTTATATTTGATTTGGGTAAAAATAAGTACCCCATTGAAATAATGTTGTACCCTTCTTCTTCTAAGTAATGTTTATATATTTGGAGTTGAGGCGATTCTTTATATTTATCTACTGCATTACTATATTTGAAATCAATGATGGCAATGTCATTTGTAGCTTTTCGTTTAACTATCAAATCAACAAACCCAATGAATTCAGGTTTATTAATTTGAAACTCATGTATAAACTCATAATCGTTATAAAAATTGATATTAGTATCAATTTTTGCTAACCACGTTTCTGCTTTTTCAAGGTTATGTTCTAATTTAATTGCTTCATTAATGACATCATCAGTGACAATTGGGAAAGCATTGAAGTATTCATTAAGCATTGCGTCTTTGCCTTTTTCGATACCAGTGTGTAATGCATGACCAACTATAAGTGGGCTGTTTGCTTCATAGTTTGGTAATTCAGTGAGTTTATCGATATATCTTAATTTGAAGTGATAAGGGCAACGTTTAAATAAATCAACTCTTGAATAACTAAATTGCATCAAACCACCTCAACTTCCAATTTTGAAAATCTTTAGGTCGTAACACATATGCATAACCACCTGCTTCACGAATTTGGTTCATACGTTCTTTTTGTATACCTCTAACAATTCCAGTATTAGTTTTTAGTTCAATACCATGAAATTGACCATTGATACAAGCTAATATGTCGGGTATTCCATTTACAGTAAATTGGTTACCTGCCCAATATTTAACTGCAAATACATTAGGTTGTGATTTTAAAAATTGCATTACGTCTTTTTGAAAAGCCGCTTCATTTTTATAATGTTTAGTCAATATGACCACCTTCATATTCGAAATTAAATTTTGTAGCTGGTTTATCTAACGCATTAATCAATGAATTCCAAATAGTAGATTTTCGAATTACTTTTTGGAAGAAATCTTCACCATTTTCATAAACATCTATTAATTTAAAGTTTCTACAACCTAACCATAATTGATCTCGGTTTTTGTACAATAAGTTCAAAGTATTTTGAATATGCTCCTCCTCCATTGTTATAGGCTCTAAAACATCACCTTCTCTGGTGGTCCATCTTGTATCATTTAAAATTTCTTCTGTATATCTCTTACTTCTATTCATGTTGATGCCTCCTTAAATAATTCATCATTGTAATCTTTGCCATCGACTAAAGTTTGATAGTTTTTCCATTCATATGTACCTAGAGTTAACATGTAATAGTAAAAGCATGGTCTTTCTTGCCCTATACGATGCGTTCGTTTTTTACTTTGTTCAAAATATGAAACGCGATTGGGCAAACCAAAAAAGATGATTTTATTTGCTTTTTGAAGATTGTGACCAAAACTGCCACTTTGATATTGGACGAGTGTCACACTGTTTTTACAATTCTCATATGATTTTTTATCTACTATCTCACCGTTGATATAAGATATAGGTTTACTTAATTCATCCACTATATTTTCAATTGCTTCTTTTTCTAAATTGTACTGATAGAAAATAATCAATCTATCTTCAGTACTTTCAATCAATTCTTTTAACATAACTAATTTATTTTGATTAAATGCAGTACAAAGTAATCTTGCGTTCATATTACCTACAGATGCCGTTTCTGCAATTAATTTTCTATCAGATAGTGTGACAATACCTTCTTTAATAAATTCATCATATTCTTTTGTCTTTTTTGGTTTTAAGAAAATATTAGTTTGAGTTGGTAAATCAAAAACTTCTTCAGTTTTCATAAACACACAACCATATTGTCGTAATTTCTTTTTCAACCTATCTATATTTTTATAACCAATGATTTTATACTTCATTTCATTTTCGTCCCATTGTCTATTTGTATAATGAGACAAAAACATACTCTCTTTAATCTTCCATCCTAATAAGTGAATTTGAGTTATTAATTCTTCATACTTACCATCGATTGGTGTACCACTTAATAAAATGATATTGTCGGGATTTAATTCATTTACAATCAGTTTAGTACGTTTTGATTTAGGATTTTTGATATATTGAGATTCATCTAAAAGCAATGTAAATTTTTTTAATTTTTTCAGTTCAGGTCTCGCTATAGCTTTTTCATAATTAATGATTAAAATACTATTTGGTTTTATATTCTCAATACGTTGTTTATCAAAAATGATGATTTCATAATCATCTGAATAATAATCTTTAAAATGCTGGTACCAATCAGTTATTTTTGATTTTTGACAGACAACTAAATTGTAGGGGGTATTTAATTCCCACAACTTTTCTGAACCAACAAATGTTTTACCTAAACCCATATCAAGATAGTAAGCAACTTTATTATGTTGTTCTGTCATATCGAGTGCCTTTTGTTGATGAGCATAAAGCTTAATTTCATTCATAAAACTAAACACCTTTCTTAACTAATATCTGCCCACGCATTACCGATATAATATAGTTCTTCATCCGTTCATGTGACTCTGGATATACTTCTAATATCTGTAATAACTTATTATTTGTTTTATAACTATCGTGATAATGTAAAAAATTAATAATAATCTGTGAGGTTGATGTCTGTTCGATTTCCAATAAGCAGTTTTCATTTGTTTTCTTAAACTCATCAAATAGTTGTTGATATAGAACAAACATCTTTTCATTAGCATCATTCTTCATTGTTGTCATCATCCTTGTCGTCATCTATACCTAAAATTTTTTTAATTTATACATTTCGATAACATTTGCGATATCGTGGTAATCATTTTCGTTATTCAATAAATTAGCAAGACCTGCAATATCTCCAAGCGCACAATGTGACGATGATGTAGTATGTCCATTACTAACCCCTACAGTTGAAAAAAGTAAAGCGTCAAATTCAGTTTCTTTATTGATTTCATTCACTAATTCAAACAATTCTCCATTCTTTTTAGCCAATAAATCTCTTAATTCTTCCTGCGTCATGTCTTTATATTTTTTAGTCATTGTTGTCTTCCCCCAAAATTGATATAATTTATTTGTTAATTGTTTTTTTAATTTCTGATTGCTAATTGCCGTTAGCAGTCAGTTTTTTTATTCTCTAAAAAAATACTCATCATAGAAAATGAATATTGCAATGCCAGTACTTGCAGCAATTACCCATGCTGTCGTGAAGTACAGAAATGGCATTAAACAAATTGCTAAAATTGTTATACACATTACTGCTATGATGTAACTTTTATATGTGTTAGACATTCGCATCCTCCCTGACTTAATACTTCGTGAACAATTCCTAGTTCATACATTTTGTTAAACTAATAAGTTGCCATTTCATCACTCATTGTGACCCCTACCTATTCTGTTAATTTCATTTCTAATTGGTACGTTGTTTCATATGATGGTTGCCATCTCTCTACAAATCTAATCGCTTCTTGATATCGTCCACGAGGTATACAGTTGTAACTCGGTACGTCGAAAATATTTTTAATACTTTTATATATTTCAGCGAATAACTTTCTTGATACTTGGTCGTAGAAACCGTTAAATTTGTTTCTCACAATTTCCGCAACTTTTTGAGCAACTAACCTTTGAATATGTTTCGCTTCTCCATGCATAATTGGATATGTTTCTTCGATTTTAGTAACACGTTCATCTAATTCTGTGTTGCCCTGTGCTATTAATTGAATTTGTTCTGATGTAGTTAATGGTTTTGTTTGGTATGTTCCCGTTCTTCTTAGTGATGGTAAAACTTCCGAAGTTACCCAACGTTTGAACCTCTTCGCATTTTCTAATTTGCTAGAAAAGATTAAACTGTATAATCCAGATTCGTTGATGATCGTTACATTTCTGTTTTGACCTGACGTAACGATTCGTGACGTCAGCTTATCTTCCTCATCTACATGGTCAGATAAAGTTTTTCTTGAATTTGTGTAACCTAATATGTCAGCAACATCTTTTCCTATAAAATATGGTTCACCGTCAACTTCTAATGTCCTTACTGGTAATTCTTCAAAATTAAATGTTTGTAATTCTTGCAAATTTTTTTGCTCCTTTCATGTATAATTTAGATATCTCCTAATGGAAGGAGGTGATAGATATGAAAAACGTTTACGCTTGTTTACTTGGTGAATGGGTTAATTTGTCTAATAAAGAAAACGTAATTATCGATAACTCATATAACGATGTAAATCATTGGTATAAAGAAAAAATCGATACACTGTTTGATTACGATTACATCAATATTGAGATTGATAATGTTCACTACCGTATTCATCCAAGTTTCATCCAAGTTTTAACTAAGTGATTTCTTAAGTACTTCACAGCTGTGACTGTCAAGCTCCACCTTGACGGTCTTATGGCTGTATACTCTTTCAACTTCTTGCACAATTCTGTCCCATTCATATTTGGGCATGCCATTGATACCTTCTAAAATTTTGTTCAAACGATTTTGTGGTTCTTTCATTTGAGTTTCCTCCTTGATTCTTTATTATTTAAATTTATTGCTATTGACACGATTGAAAGAATCATTGCTAAAATACTTACGATTAACCAAAACATTTGTCATTCCTCCTATTAATTTATTTTTCTTCATCTCACACCTTTTAAATCCTTAATTTGTATAACTTTCTCGTTCTCTAGTTTTATTTTCAGTTGATCATTCAGAATTTTTTTCATACAATCAGCTCGTTCTGTTTCGTTTTTGAATAATTGACTATTACTCATGTGGTTAATGTCCTCCAATTCGATTGATTAGCGTTTGATAAGCATCTAATTCTTGCGGATAAAGGTATAACACTCTTGTGCCTACTCGTCTTGTCACTGCTACAATTTCAGGTTCATAGACTATCTTTTGTATTAGCGTTGCTTTACTTAAACCTGTAATCTCCACTAAATCTTTAATATCAACGGTTGCAACTTGCCTCTTGTAGGTACTTAAAATTTCATCAACTTTCTTTTGTACTAATTCGTTAATTATTGCTTCATTCAGTTGAATATTTAACATGTTGTTCACTCCTTTATAATTCAATTCTATTGAACTTCTGTGTTAAAAAAATAAATTGGAATCTCTGACTCTTTAATTTCTAACAAGTTTACAGCTTTAAATATTTCTCTGTCTTTCCAACCAACTTTATTATTAAGTTTTAACGATATACTCCTTTCCGACAATTGCATTGCATGAGCAAAGCTATATCTGCTACCAAATTTCTCAACTATTTTCCCATTTAAACTTGAATAATCAAAACGCATAAATATCCCTCCTTTTTAGTTCAATTTTTTTGAACTTTATGAACTTAATTTATCACATTAAAAATTAATACGCAATACTTTTGTTCATATTTTTTGAATGTAGTTATTGAACTTTTGTTCAAAATTGTCTATAATTTATCTATAAGTTGCATTGGAGGTTTCTTAAAATGAAAGAATCATTTAGTTCTAGATTGAAGAAAGCAATGTTAGATAAACAAATGAAACAAATAGACATTATAAATAAATCTAAATTACTAAGTGATAACGGTGCTAAAATAACCAAAACCGATTTAAGCCAATATGTAAATGGTAAAACTAGCCCTGGACAAAAGAAACTTTATGTTTTATCTAAAGTTCTAGATGTTAGCGAAGCTTGGCTGTTGGGTTATGATGTATCACCTAAACGTCCTACTGATGAGGAACGTCATTTAAATCAAAATGAACAAATCATCGCAGCACATATAAAAGATGATGTCACAGATGAAGAGATGAAAGAAATCGTGAACTTCATCGAATATATTAAAATTAAAAGAAATACAAATTCAAATAGCGATAAATAAAGAAAGACGCTCATTTTACTAATCATTGTATTAGTATTACTACGTCTTTCTTTTTTTATATATCAAATTATGCATAATTAAACGGTTCTCCACCAAATGTGGTGGGTATATAATTTAAAGAACTATTTTAAATTACAA
>ERZ1023293.38-NODE-38-length-41897-cov-133.178600_pt1 | contig 41897 bp, 44 predicted proteins | sample MGYA00380470_ERZ1023293 | MGnify/ENA primary metagenome ERZ1023293 (study PRJEB33173, sample SAMEA4830329) | metagenome | study: EMG produced TPA metagenomics assembly of the PRJEB25223 data set... | reverse complement strand
TAATAGCCTAGAACATGGTGTTTTTATTAAGTTCCCGTTTTAAGGGTTCAGTGCCTTATGCCACATCTTTAAAGTAAATTTTTGAAAAGTGCGGTATATAAACATACATGATTGTAGTATTTTTTATCGCAAGGATATAACTTATGACTTTATTGTAACGTTTCGATAAACCCGTTTGCTAGATATAACATTACTGTTAGGAAGAAGGATGCATATTTTTAGCATGCCCTATGTCTTACGTCAGACAACCTGAACACTTACCTTTGTATCAACACCCCATACTAGCTTTGATTTGGTATCGATAGACTTTTAAAGCGCTAAAATCATCCCCCCTAAACAAAAAAGACAAATCCCAAAATTAAACCTTGAAATTTGTCAATATTTAAATACTCTGATACAAAACATACTCAATAGATTGAATGATGATTACAAAGTCACTCTGTTCTTATTTACCAAACAAATTCGATGCTTTCGATTAAATATATTTACTAAAACATAAAATTTTACAGATCATTGTTTAAATGGTTACAATGACTGAAAATTTTATTTTTTGCCAAAAATAATACACAAAAACGATTCAATTGTTAATACAATATTAAAGGTAGATAAAGACTCCTATTAATTTGTATCTTCACATTCTCAACTATTACGGATATTATAATGCTGAATAACCGCCATCAATATTAAATACACTACCTTGAGTAAACGATGATGCATCAGAAGCAAGATAAACTGTTATTCCAGCTAATTCTTCAGGCTCACCTACCCGTTCCATAGGCGTTGTATTTGTTTCAGTATTATCATTTAGTATCTTTTCCGTTTCGATTGTTCTCATGTAACCAGGGGCAATTGCATTTACTTTAATTCCATATCTAGACCATTCTCTAGCTAAGCTTTTAGTCAGCATCGTCACACCGGCTTTAGACGTTTCATAAGAGCTCTGATCTTGCGTTTTATTAGCAATCAATCCTAATACTGATGAGACATTAATTATCGAACCACTGCCCTTCTCAATCATTTGACGTCCTACTGTTTGCGCTACAGAGAATGCTCCATTTAAGCTTAAATTGATTTCTTTTAACCATTCTTCATACGAAATATTTTCAGTATCATCTTGAATTGAGATACTAGCGTTATTGACAAGAATATCTATTTTTCCATATTCCCTTACTACATAATCAACAATTTGATTTACTTCATCTGGATGAGTTATATCTAATTTTAATGATGTGGTTTTAACACCTGATTGTGTAGATATAGTTGTGGCTGTTTCTTGACCAATATTGGATTGCAAATCAGCGATAACGATATTTGCCCCTGCTTGTGCTAATGCCTCTGCCATAGCTTTACCAATGCCAGTTGCACCTCCAATGACCATTGCCACCTTACCAGTTAATTTAAATTTTTCCATAATGTTTACCATCGTCAATCACCTTTCTCGATTTTCAAAACTGTTTTTAAAATCATGAAAATATCATAAAAAATAACAATTTTTCATTAGCTTATGTATGATAATCCTTAAATCTGAAATCACTTCTGTGTCACAATTTAAAATTGTTCTTCATTACCATTGCAAAGATATGTTTGAAAGCAAGAATTTTACTTCAAATTTTAAAAATGATGATAATGAATGATGATTCTGTCTCAATATATCACATATTAAGATGGTTTCGAATAACAAAGATAGATACTTAGTTTTAACAACGTTATGCGTCAATCATTTTTGTTGTAAACTTAACAAATAACTCCAATATTATAGTACCAAAACAAAATGTCTCGAACAATAAAATTAATGTTTTTATTTTATTTACTTAATTAATAAAAAATCAATGCTATTTATAATAAAACGAACTCACACTCTTTTGTTCAACTTAAATATTCAACAATTAATTTCATCAAAAATGAACTTGAGTTTCACCTTTTAAAATAATAAGACACTCAATACTGAGCACTTTATTTATCCTCACATTTTCGCATTAATTCATCTCTTTCATTCTCATTTTTAAGATGAACTCACATTGTTCACATTTTGTCTTTATGCCTCACTATCGCACATATCTCCTTTATTCAATTAAATCGCATCCCTTCCTATTTCCTATAAAAAACACCCCGTAACATTAGACTTTCTACCTAATGCTACGGGGTGCACATACATCATGTCGTTATTTCGTGACGTATAATTAATTCTATTTTTAAAATACTTATCTATTTAAATGTAAGTTTTTAGAAGTTTCACGACGTGTTTCTCTCATTAATTTTTCGTCATTGATTAATGAACGACCGTATGTTGGTACCATTTCTTTAACAATAGGTTCCCATGCTTCTTTGTCATCAGCAAAGTTTTTCTCTAAAACTTCTAATACAACTGATAATGATGTTGAAGCCCCTGGAGATTCACCTAATAATGCAATCATAGAATTGTCGTCTGAATTGACAACTTCAGTACCAAATACTACGAAACCTTTACCGTGTTGTTCACTATCTTTAATCACTTGAACGCGTTTACCAGCAGTGTAAAGTTCCCAATCTTCATCTTTAGCATCAGGAATAAATGTTCTTAAATAGTTCATACAACCTTCTTTAGTTTTGATCATTTGATCAATTGAATATTTAATTAAAGGTACATTTTTAACTGCTGAAGCCAACATTGTAGTAATGTTATATGGTTTGATTGATTCGAATAAGTCTAAATTTGAACCGAATTTCAAGAATTTAGGGCCGATATTCGCATATGGACCAAATAATAATGTTTGTTTACCATTGATATAACGTGTATCAAGGTGTGGTACAGTCATTGGTGGCTTACCTTGAGGTTCTTTACTGTAAACTTTAGCCGCATGTTGTTTAATAATATCTGGGTTTGTACATCTTAAGAATTGACCACTGATTGGGAAACCACCTAGGTGTTCTCTTTGTTTAACGCCAGATTTTTGTAATAACGGAATAGAGTGACCGCCAGCACCAATAAACACTTTATCTGCTATTTTAGTTACTTTTTCTTTTGTTTCTCTATTTTCAACGACAACTTCCCATTTGCCATCTTCTCTTTGTGTTAAATCTACAACATCATGATTGTATTTTAATGAAACATTAGATTTTTGTTCTAAGTAATGTGCTAACTTACGCGTTAATGCACCATAGTTCACATCTGTGCCTTCATCAATTTTACTTGCTGCCATTTGATGTCCTGGCTCACGGTTTTCCATCATTAATGGCATCCATTTTCTCATTGTCTCCATGTCTTCTGTATATTCAATATTATCGAACATTGGAATTGTTCTAAGTGTTTCATAACGTTTTCTTAAAAAGTTAACGTTTGTTGGTCCCATAACGAAACTGATATGAGGTAATGGTTGGATAAATTCTTCAGGATTAGAAATATCACCATTTTTAACTAAATTACCCCAGAATTGTCTAGATAATTCGAATTGCTCATTAATTTCTTGCGCTTTAGATGCATCAATTGAACCATCATCTTGTTCAACTGTATAGTTTAATTCACATAATGCCGCATGGCCTGTCCCAGCATTATTATTTTCATTTGAACTTTCAATACCAGCGCCTTCTAGTCTTTCAAACATATCGATATGCCAGTTAGGACTTACTTTTGAAAGCATTGTCGCTACTGACGTACCAATAATTCCTGCACCTACAACAACGATGTTTTTATGATTTGCTTCACTCATGTACATGTTCCTTTCTAAATTTATATATTAAAATAGTACATATATAGACTTTACCACTTTAAACATATATTAAACAAATAAGCGCAAAAGGCTCACTAATCATTTATTTAAAAGTTGTAGTCAGCTATGTGAGTTTTATGGTAATATCATCATGCGTAAAAATTCGAGATTTTTATTATAAAGAAGGTTTAAATAAATCATGAAAGAAAATTTTTGGAGTACATTGCCACGTCCGTTTTTTATTCTGGCACCTATGGAAGACGTGACAGATATTGTCTTTCGGCATGTTGTCAGTGAAGCAGCGAGACCAGATGTATTTTTCACTGAATTTACCAATACTGAGAGTTACTGCCACCCTGAAGGTATTCATAGTGTGCGTGGACGCTTAACTTTTAGTGACGACGAACAGCCAATGGTAGCGCATATCTGGGGCGATAAACCAGAACAATTCCGAGAAATGAGTATCGGCGTAGCAGAAATGGGCTTTAAAGGTATAGATTTAAATATGGGTTGTCCTGTCGCAAATGTTGCGAAAAAAGGTAAAGGATCCGGCTTAATTCTACGACCTGAAACAGCAGCCGAAATCATTCAAGCTTCTAAAGCGGGTGGTTTACCGGTCAGTGTAAAAACACGTTTAGGTTATTACGATATCGATGAATGGCGAGACTGGTTAAAACACGTCTTCGAACAAGATATCGCAAATTTATCCATTCATCTACGTACCCGTAAAGAGATGAGTAAAGTAGATGCACACTGGGAATTAATCGAAGCTATCAAGACATTACGTGATGAAATTGCGCCAAATACACTATTAACTATCAATGGTGATATCCCCGATAGACAAACTGGTCTAGAACTCGCAAATAAATATGGTATTGATGGCATTATGATTGGTAGAGGGATCTTCCATAACCCATTCGCATTTGAAAAGGAACCACGCGAACATTCAAGCAAAGAATTATTAGGTTTATTACGCTTACATCTCTCTTTATTTGAAAAATATGATAAAGATGAAGCCCGACACTTCAAAAGTTTACGCAGATTCTTCAAAATCTACGTACGCGGCATTAGAGGCGCTAGCGAACTCCGCCATCAATTAATGAACACCCAATCCATTGCCGAAGCAAGAGAACTACTCGATACTTTTGAAGCACGTATGGATGCACGCTCAGAAGTATAAGCATGCGAGCGGTAAGTATAATAAATAATAAATGAACCTCCCCCTGTTGAGTCAGAGGGAGGTTGTTTAATATTTAGTAGTAGTAAATCTCGAGCAATTTACAAAAGTGACATAAAAATAAGTTTTAGACTGATCACTTAAACATATAGTGGGCCAAAAAGTAAATGAGCAAACTGTTAAATATAGTCCATGTTTTTATACAAAATATAGAATGATGAACATATATTGAACATCATGAGTTTCAAGTTAAACTGAACAATATTATGATAAATTAAATATAAGGAGCAAATATTTCATTAGAAATAAGGTGCATATCAATGAAAAAATTGATTTTTATAGTTGCTATTCTCTTTATCCAAGCCTGTAGTTATGTTGTTATTAACTTTTTCTTCTTCGACATGTGGGCGATCCACTCAAGTGAACAACAATTAAATCAATCCATACAACATCATGACACAAAGCAACTTCATAAGATTGCTAAGGATAAACAGACATATCAATTTTTAACAACCATAAAGAAAGCCGAGTTCGAAAATGCGACAGATAACCAAGGGCGTGGGCCTATTGGTTATTATCGTGTAGATATTAATCAAAAACCCGTCGGACTTACAATCAATATTAAATATAACTTCCTTCCAGAAAAAACAACTATTCAATCAATAAAGTTATATCAATAAATATATAAAGAAAGGACTATAGCACAAATAAATGTCTAAAGGATTCTTAACATATAGTCAGTTGGTGACAAAATTAAAAATTCTTATTTAAAATTTGATTCAACAGTAGTCGAGGTCCAAGCAAAGACCATTCCACACAAAAATTCCGTAAATAAAGTCAGTTGTGTTCGAAGAATAGGATTGAACAACAATTCAATGCTAATTCTATTTCATTTTTTATCACATCATCTAGGAAATCTTAATTTTTCTTAACTTACTTATTGCGATAAGAAAAGCTATACATAACTAAACAAATTAGCGTAATGACTATAATATGAATGCCGGCTAAAATAATTGAAAAAACATCTGTGGTAAAAGGTTTAAAATAACCGGAAGTCTTATCAACATCCATGAATAAATGGACACATATCCAAGACACCAATATCCCCACTAACCTTGCTAAGGCAACACTAATATTGCCTTTAACCCCTGATTTAAAAATTGAAAAGCTTATTAGTATCGATATAATTACAAATGGAAAATAACCTAGTAATAAACCTGTTTGATAGTCCGTAAAAATTCCTAAAAATTCAAATGGAATTAAAGATAAAATAACTATGATTACTTTAAATTCTTTCATTTCATTATTTCCTCTTTCCATAAAATTACTTTTTTAATATTGTTTTATTCAATATAATTTTAAATTAGAAATGTAATATATTAAATAGCAAAGTTTTACAAATACTCACTTTATATAAATAGATTTTAAAAATCTTTAAGTCAACAATCATCTTATGAGTATCGGAGGGAGTGTCGTAAATGCAAAAATCACATCGTCATTTATTTTCTACAATGTTATCTTTAGAAAGTGTGATTGCGATAGTCAATGAATTTTTCTTTTTCGGTATCAGTATGTTACTTGATGACGCAATAATATTAATTAAGCGTGTTTCTGAAAAATAATAGTGTTGATATTGTACACAAAATAAGGAGTGAATGAATTGGAAAATTTAGGTTCTTTGTTAGCTATTGGATGTGCTTTATTTGTAATATTTGTTGTACCGTATTTTGATAAGAAAAAGAAGTGAAGTTGAATATAAAGTGCATATAACATAAGTTGAGCCAAAGTACAGTTAATGAATGTACCTCGGCTTATTTTAATTACAAGCATTTAGTATATTGAACGTGACATTTAGATACTTTGATTCATGATAGTTTAGAACTAATTTTATATGCTTCATCTGCAAGTTTTTTATATGTAAAATCTTTATTCTGTATGCTATCCATACTCATTCACCTTATATAAGGAGTTGTTGAACTATATCTATGTCAAAAAAGAAAATCTTGATCTTTATTAGTGTCATATTAATCATTTTTGGGGGCTTTTATCTCAAAATGAAATATAACGAAAAAGAAAAACAGAAAGAAATCTACTACAAAGAGCAACAAGAACGTATCACGCTTTATCTTAAATACAACACTAAAGAACCTAATATCATCAAATCTGTCCATTTCACAAGTTTAAAACAGGGACCAATGGGTGACGCTGTTATTGAAGGCTATATCAATAACAATAAAAAAGATGATTTTGTTGCATTTGCATCACCTGAAAACAATTATCAATTTGGAGGCGGACTTACAGCAGACGTTAAAATATTTAAATTACTTAAATCGGCTAATGAATCTAAATCACCCGATGAAATCAAAAAAGATTTAGACAAAAAGAAAGAACACTAAAAATTTATACTGAACCACAAGAAGTATTATTTAGTGTAATATTTTAAAGGCTTGTCTTCTACAATTTTTTAGGGGGCAAGCCTTTGATATTTTTTATTCTTACTTTTTTTAACCATTTAAATATTCTTGAAAAACTTTAATTTTAAAATAAAATTTATCATATTCAATCATAAAAAACACCCCACAAAGATAGATTTTAGTCCAACTTCTGGAATGCACATCATAATAAATGAGTTCTTTTTCCTTCATTTACGTTTAATGGTGTTTTCTCGTCTTTGCTTAATCAACAAGTAGACAGCATTTGCTATTCCTAACAAAGTCCAAATTATTGATAAATAAATATTATCAAAACTATAGATTTTAGGCATGAGTATTAAAAACATAATATTTAATATTAATGATATACGATGAAGCTTACCAAAATGATTCATTTGAATAACTTATCCCCTCTTCATTTATTACTTTATTAAAAATTTTGCTTTATTCCAATTGTATCATTGGCATTGAACTTTAAAAGTCATAAAACTAAAAATCTTTTCTCAATCCATATGTGTTTGAATATTTTCCAGACCATCCATCAAGCAAAATTGAAGTGCTTAGAAAATAAAAATTGAAAAATACAAAGAAGAATTAATGTTAAGTATATAAAAAACAACGCTAGCTTTTAATATGCTAACGTTGTCAATTTCCTGGGAAATCAATTTTCTTTTTCTAAATTTTTAATTTCGACAGTTGAATATACTTTTACTCTATTTCTTCCCCGTTTTCATCGTATTTTGTAACTTCACCATCAGATGTCACAATATAAGAACCTTCGAGGTTGCCTTCCTTATCTAAAATAGAAAAGCCCCAATCTCCGTCTTCGTTCTGTTCGGGTTCTTTAAATGTATATGTATCAGTATCTAATGGGTGACCTTCATACGCTTCAACTTTATCTATCACATTACTACGTGTAACTTTATCATCATTAGATGTATCACTATCACTGTTAGACGTCCCTTCATCTGACGTGTTAGATTCACTTGAATTTGATGATTGACTTTGTGTAAACGCAATTTGATTTGCTATATCTTTATAATTTGAACTTTTACCGTATTTATTTAATAGTTCATGTAAATCTAATTCTCTTGCTGCTTCCGAATGCGCATATTGTTGATATGTTCCTGAACTTTGTGTGCCTGCAATTAATACCTTTTCATTACCAATACCGATAAGCGTCACAAATGATCCTTTAGATGGTTTTGCAGTATAGAATTTCATATCACTAGGTGCACCTTCTACTTTTGTTGGTAATGCTTCCAACTGATACGTATGAATACTTTTACGTTGGCCCCCACCGTTATAGTTTGCATAAAATGAATGATTTCTTAATTCACTTGCGTTAACGGCATATTGAGAAACTGAGGGATCATTGATAGCTAATGCTACTTTTTGCGATTGAGTTAAATCCTCGACTCTATCTCTAGACTTATTGTTATTACTTGAATGACCATTATTAGAATTTGAATTTTTATTATTTGAAGCTTGCTCGGTTTGAGTGTTACTATTTTCTGATTGCTTATCAGTCTGATGCTGTCCTACCAAATCTCCAAAATCGCATCCTGCAAGTAATGTTGTTACTGTAATTGCTCCGATTGCTAACACATGTTTTTTCATTTCGTTTCTCTCCTTTAAATCTAGAAATTGTCACTGCTGTGATTATATGTGTCGTTCATACTTCAACCAGTTTTACACGATTACTAAATCCATAGTTTAATAACGTAAATTTGTAAAAACATTATTGTTCCCTTGATTGTTAATTCCCGTTATTAAATTTATTTTAATTTATAATAATTATAATTGCTACTAATCACCTAAATAATTTGCACAATATTTAAAAATTTATAGATTTAGAAGTAACTAAACTTAAAAGAACTTATAACATATGCTTTTATACTTCTTAAACTAATATTTATATACCTTAAATTAACAGTAGAAATGTGTTTAAAAATAAATTAATATAACAATATAAATAAAATATAAAAGAGTTGGAGGACAGTTAATTGAAAAGGTTTTTTACAGGACTGATTCTAGTTTTTCTCATTATAATGCTAGGATTTGCAGGGGGATTGGGATACAGTCATTATAAAGATTCAAAATCGAACACTGATGTAGCTTCAAAAGAGACTCAGACTTCCAATAAAAACACTCATGAAGATACAACTTCACAAGGTAAAATGCAAAATCAAGTTAATAGCCAAACAAACGAAGTATCAAATGGGACATCAACTAAAACACTTAGTGAAAAAGCAAAGCAGTTAAGAGAAGCTTTTAACGTCAATGATGAGGAAGCTCAAATTTTAGCAGATGAAATCGATAGAGCAGATGTAAATAAAGATGGCACGATTACAACGGATGAAATGACGCCTACTTTAGATCGTTTTACAAAAGAAGGGAAATTCCAACCATCTGCTGGTGGTACAACTAGCGAAACACCTCACCCTAAATATACAGCAGAAGATGCTAGACATATGTCTGATGATGAATTTCTAGACGCGTATACAGAAGGCATGTCAGATGATGAAGCTGCTACTATTCACGAAAGTGCTCAAGAATCTAACGAGTATATGAAATTTTTAAGAGGACAAGTTGAAGCACGTGCAAAAGGACAGGGCGGTAATTATTAACCAAACTGATTAAAATAAGTAAATAATTAAACTCAGTGATACCTGGGTAGGGAATAAGAAAAATGTGTTGTCTTATTCCCTATTTTTGATTGTTATAGAAAGTGTATATATTTCAATTTTAATGACTAAATCAATTCGAAAAGCAGATATATCGAAAATTCATTAAATATGTAGAAGATGTTCGATTAATAAAGAAGAATTAGCTTATTTATGATCTCAACTTATACTTTTGCCACCTCTCCTATTTCAATAATTCCATATTTTAAACATTATCAGATTCTATAAATTCGCGTACATGTGTATAAATACCTTTGTAATAAGGATATTTTGTATTTTTAAATTTACGCTTCATTTCCTCATCTTGACTGTTAGACATAATCATTGCGTGATCTAAATAACTTAAAAACGCTTCATCATTACCACTATCACCAAAGCCAATAATCAATTCTTTTGGAACACCATATTTATTCATCAAAAATTTTGTGGCATATAATTTTCCTGCATTTCTTGGAGTAAAATTAATATCATAAGCATTTTCAGGATCACCTGCTAAAGGATTACAACGATTAAATGTCATCGTATAGTCCCTTATCTTAGAATACTGAGTGAGGTCTTCTAAAATTGTTTTATCTAAATGCGTGTCACCCGAAGAATAGAGATAGAAATTGTACAATGTTTCATTGTCTCGAAAAGTTCTTTGTGGTATAAACGCTACTTTATGTTTAGAAGAAACATGTTTTAATATATCTAATATATCTTCCAATAAGAAACGTTCTGTCAACACTTCGTTTTTATATTCATCAGATTCAATATATTCGCAGTTATTCCATGTAAACATTTTAGAACTTAAATCTGAAAAAATATGTTGAGGTTTATATGACATACCAACGTTACTCATTTTTTGAAGTACGCTTTCTATAGTACTTCCTGTTAAAATAGCCGTAATGACATTGTTTTTAGTAGTTATATTCTGTAATAAACCTTCCATTTCTCTTAAATAAGGCATATCCGCTTGATGCGTATGATGTTTGTAGTAAGTTTCATCAAAGTCGAATAATATTAAGCGTTTTGTCATCTTCATTCCTCCAGTATCATTTTTTAAATGATAAATAATAATTACGCTCTAAAAAATGATAAAAAACCACGAAAACAGGATAAAATTACTTGTTTTATTTGTAGAATTTTTGATTGAAATCTTCTGTGTTGGTAGTAGGACTTAAAACCTCCTTATGTATGTCTCAAGGTTATATATATAATATCAATAAAATAACTTTGTCATCTATCTATAAACAATTTCATACATGATGACGTTATAACAACTTTACTCAACAATATTTTTCAAATCACTATCACTCATGACTTATCATAATAAAAATAAAGCATCCTTCACTTTGCGATGAGGGATGCTTTATGAATTTTCACATAAAAAATGAATCTGCAGACTATTCTTTTTTATTCAATTCTTTATCAAGTTTTACAAGTGTTGGTTTCGGAATATGAATGCCTTCTTCACTAAAGTATTGTATGACCTCTTTACGAAGCAAACGTTGTCCTGGAAAATGCATTCCGGGCTTAACATGTGCTAAAAGTTTAATCACCATTTCATTGCCATCAACACTATCTAAACCAAGTAAATCTGGTGCAGATACAAATATGTCATATTTATTCTTTAATGTAGGTAAAAATGTTAATAATTTCTCTTCTATCACTTTATAATTCTCATTTGGAGAAATCGGTATCATCACAATAGGTGAAACATCTGTAGCAGAATAATTAACTATTTCACTAATCATACCATTAGGTAATGTATAAATTTCTCCAGTATCTGATTGTATACGCGTTGATCTTAAACCAATCGTTTTAACCGTACCTTCAGCAATTGTTACCCCAGATGCATTAATTTGAACATAATCACTTACATCAAATTGTCCTTCAAATATGATAAAGAAACCAGTAATAATGTCTTTTACAATTGTTTGTGCTCCGAAACCAACGGCAACACCAACAACTCCAGCTCCTGCTAAAATTGCTGATACACTAATACCGAAACGTGAAAGTATTGACGTAAGGACAATAAACCATACGACATAACTTATTAAATTTTGAATCAATGTGGATAGTGTTTCACTTCTCTTAATTTTATGACGGTTCTTTTTCTTTTCATTAACGTTGAAAAATTTAGTAACTAACTTTCTTGATATCGCAATTACAATCATACCCATCAAGATATAAGCAAGTATAATTAAAAGATTAACCAAAAGATTTTGATAGAACTCTATTTTCATCATTGGCTCAAATAGTTTATATAATGTGTCCTTAAACTGACTCATAATAACAACATGACCTCCTATTGTTAAAACAATTAATATTTTCAATGTATAAATCTTTATAGATAATGAGCAGTAAGTCATTTCTAAATATAACACTTATAAATAAACATAGCACCCTTCACTTTTTGATGAAGGATGCTTTATGAATTTCTATATAAAAAATCATCTTAAGAGTACTGATTTTTTAGTCACTTCCAGGTGTAATCATAAAACCATCCATCGAATAACCTTTGACATTTTTTCAAACTATTATTATTCGCATTTTCAATTTCATAAATAATTTTGGATACTGAGCTGGTTTCTTCAAAATTACCTTTTATATTACCAGGTTTTATTTGATAATCTGTTTGACTCATGATTCATCATCCTCGCTAGGAGTGAACAGTACTGCATCTGTAAAAAATATATTTTCTTCTTTATTTTCTACAAAAGTAAATTCTAAATTTTTAGAACCTACAGATGAGCCTTTTAAGTCGCCATCCCCTTTTAACAATAATTTAGGGGCTTGGTTGGTTGGAATATCATATCTTTTTCTTAATTGTTTCACGTTATAGTCATCATTATTCAGTTGATATTTCGCAGAATAACTAGGAACGTTAGGATTGTATGAAATATCCCCGTTTTTATAATCATTAATATCTTTAAAGTTGGCATATTGTACAAAAAATTTGAAGTTTTCTATTTCTTTTTTTAGTTTGTCATTAGGTATTGGCTTCGTTGGAATAATTTTATTGTGTTCCATTTTTACAGGATATCTCTTTTCATCATCTTTTGGTCTACCTTTACTATCATCTGTAATTTCATTTATAAAATAATACCCTTTGGTTGTTCTAGTATTTCGGTTGATATACAAGACCATTCCTCTAGTTTCCATACTCTTTCCTTTTGGTTCAATGGTCATTTCAGAATGAACTATCCATGTTCCTTTGTCATTTTTATCAAATTCTTCATCTCGAAAACCTTCTTTATCATAAAAGTCTTCTAGATTTTTAGTTGGATACACGTCTAACATTTTATTAAAGTTTTGTTTGATTTCCGTTTCTTTGCTATCTTCTTTATTTATAAAACCACATCCTCCAATAAAAATCGTTAAAATTAATAAACTTATGTATATCGTTACTTTCTTGAGATAACGCATTGGCTCACATCTTTCCGATTTTACTTGATTTATACTTTTACAAAATGCTTCACTTTGATATGCTTCTAAATTAATTAGTCCAGATTATTCTTTAAATTATTACTTATTGAATCCAATTCAAAGATTGTACTAACTACCCAATCGCCTTTAGTTAAACTTTTAAAATTTTTACTGAAAGCGTGGCAATGTCTCATTGTTTGTGTTAGCAGTGCTATTCTTCAGCTTTCATCTCTTTTATGATTTGCATTTTCAATTTCAGAACTGATTTTAGATACCGAACTTGTTTCTTCAGAGTTGCTTGTTATATTACCAGGTTTTATTTTATATTCAGTACTGTTCGTGATTCATCACGCTCAGTCGGTTTGAAATTAATACTATCTGTAAAATAGATATTTTCTTCTTTATTTTCTACGAAGGTGAATTCTAGGTCTTTACGACCTACAGATGACCCTTTTAAGTCGCCATCCCCTTTTAACAATAATTTAGGTGCTTTTTTAGTTGGGATGTCATATCTTTTTCTTAATTGTTTCACGTTATAGTCATTATTACTCAATTGATATTGCGCTGAGTAACTTGGCACATTAGGATTGTATGATATATCTCCGTCTTTATAATCTTTTAAGTTTTTAAAATTTCCATATTGTACAAAAAATTTGAAGTTCTCAATTTCTTTTTTTAATTTTTTATCTTTAATTTGTTTTGTTGGAATAATTTTATTGTTTTCCATTTTTACTGGATATTTTTTGTCTTTAACATCAGGTATTCCTTTATTATTTTCTGTTATTCTTTTTATAATAAAGTCACCTTTAGCTGTTCTCGTATTTCTATTTATACGTAAAACCATCCCTCTTGCTTCCATATCTTCCCCTTTCGGTTCAACAATCATTTTAGAATTAATAATCCATGTCCCTTTGTCATCTTTATCAAACTCTTCATCACGATAGCCCTCTTTATCATAAAAGTCTTCTAGATTTTTAGTTGGATACACGTTTAACATTTTATTAAAGTTTTGTTTGATTTCCGTTTCTTTGCTATCTTCTTTATTTATAAAACCACATCCTCCAATAAAAATCGTTAAAATTAAGAAACTTACAAATACTATTATTTTGCTTGAATGTTTCATATTTTCACATCTTTCTATTTATCATAAATTGGTAAACATTATATAAATCAACTTCTTAAACATCTACATATTACCAAACAATGAACATATAATACATTTAAGATGGAATTAAAATTTTATTTTACTTTCATAATTAATAAATAAACAAAATCATTTTCCTTAACTGAAACGAAAGAACGACAAATTCCATACTATTACATTGGAATTTGTCGTTCTTTTATTTATTAGAAGCATATATTTTACAGACTTCTAAATTAATTGTTACAACAATTGTTATTATCCTGCTGTTCTTTTTCATTCTTCTCTTTTTTTTCTTCAATTTCCACAGAACAACATGATTGATCCTGAGGTTTCATTTTATTTAATACATCTTTGATTCCCATCAACTCACCCCCTTTAAATAATGATGTTCACAATCAAACCTGTAGAAATAGCTACAACTAAAATGGTGATAACAAACGATACTACAAACTCTTTTTTGAATAATTTAGATAATAATACTACTTCTGGAATACTTGCACCGGCACCACCTATTATTAATGAGACAACCGTTCCCAAGGACATTCCTTTTGAAGCTAATGCTCCGGCTATAGGTAACATAGTTTCAGGTCTAATATACATAGGAATACCTACTACTGATGCAATGAGTACGGATATACTACTATCTCCACTTGCATATTTAGTGATAAACGTTTCAGGTACAAATCCGTATATAAAAGCACCAATAAACACACCAATAAATAAATAAGGAAGCATTGGATATAAGAATGCCCAAGCATCATTTAATGCATGTTTAACACGAGATCCAGTTTTATTAGCAAAAAAACCATCTCCTTTAACGTTTACACCTTTGTAAGTTTTAGCTAAATTCATTTTTGAAAATACAAAACCTGTTAAGATACTAAAGATTGCTAGTACAATAAAATAAACTATTGCAACTTTCCAACCTAATAAGGCCCATAACATAAATATCATTAATGGATTCATTAATGGTGAAGATATTAAGAAACTCATTGCTGGACCAAAAGGTACTTTAGAATTTAATAGCCCTGCAAGTATTGGAATAGTTGAACAAGAACAAAATGGTGTCATAGCACCAAACACCATCCCCAATACATAACTAATTGCTTGATTAGGCTTGCTCAAAAATCTTTTGATTTTTTCTTCCGAAACTACTTGTTGAATTAAACTTACAATAAAGCTCACGATGATGAATAGTGTTAATAATTCAAAAAACAACATCACAAATGTTTTTATAAATTCCATAATTGAATCTAACATGAGTATAATGCCTCCAAATTTAATTAATCAATATTTCTTGATGTATTAATCAAAAAAATTGATTAATACTACATTAAAAAAGATACTTAAAGTATCTTACAACAAGTATCTTCATTTAAAACAACCTGTATTTGTTGCTCATTAATTTTATAATAATTCCATGTGCCATGCTTTTCAGCAATAAGAACATTTGCATCTACTAATTTTTTTAAATGATAAGAAAGTTTAGATTGTTTTATATCTAATAATTCTTCTAAATCACACACACATAATGATTTATTAGAGCTTTGGCTAATTTGATTTAGTATTTTTAATCTGATTTTATCGGCAAGTGCATTAAACATCTTTTCATAAAAGTCCAACTGTTGATCTTCACTCATATCAGTCTTTGTTTTAATAACTTCCATAAAAGACCATCCTTTTTATAATATTTCATTGAGTTTATATTATCTTTATTTCAATTCTTGAATTGCTTGTTTATAGTCATTTTTTGTTGATTCGCCATACTGAGTAATATTACCTTTAAAGAACTCCTTCTACATATAATATTGTAGCTTCTTTTAAATTGATTTCTCTTGATAGGATAACAAGATTTAAATAACTAACAAAGTAACCAAAAGTTAAAGTACTTGCATGATTTACTCGTAATCAATCACACTTTCTTATTGTCAATGTAGTTTTATATCATTTAATACATCAATTTTTCTTGATATATCAAATATAAATCAATATATATATTATCGCAAGAAAAAAACCTATAATTTTACATAAACTTAGGTATTTCTCACAGATATTAAAATAATTTCTTCATAAATTGTATTATTAAGAATTAAATTTATCAAAATTTTTAAACTCAACCAAAAACATAGACATTAATCTATATAGATGTTAATCTATAATCGCAAATTAATTAATGAGGTGAGTATAATGTTAAATATTGAAATATACGAAGAAGCTATGTGCTGTTCTACTGGGGTATGTGGTCCAGAACCGGATGAAACACTAATAAAAGCGAACCAAATCAATGAATATTTAAAGCAAAATCAAATAGAAGTTCAACGTTATAATATGAATAATAATCCGAATGAATTCATTAAAAATCAAGAAGTTATTCGTTTAATTCAAGAAAAAGGTGATGAAGTTTTACCAATCACTTTTATAGAAGGCAATATAGCTAAAACGGGCGCTTATATTACCCAAGAAGAAGCCGATGAAATTATTACAGTTAATCAAATGAGAAATGGAGGATGCTGTGGTGGAGATGGATGCTGTTAAGTACTTAAATAAATTGAATTTAGATAACGTTGAGTTAACAAAATATTTGTTTTTTACTGGTAAAGGTGGCGTAGGCAAAACAACGATATCAAGTTTTATTGCTTTAAACTTAGCAGAGAATGGAAAGAAAGTAGCTTTAGTAAGTACTGATCCAGCTAGTAATTTACAAGATGTATTTCAAATGGAATTATCTAATAAATTAACTAAATATCAACCTATACCTAATCTCTCTATAGCCAATTTTGACCCGATTGCTGCTGCAGACGATTATAAAGCACAATCTATAGAACCTTATGAGGGTATTCTACCAGAAGATGTGCTTGCTGAGATGAAAGAACAGTTAAGTGGTTCATGTACAGTTGAAGTAGCAGCATTTAATGAATTTACAAATTTTTTATCCGATAAAACTTTAGAACAAGAATTTGATTTCATTATATTTGATACAGCTCCAACAGGTCACACCTTGAGAATGCTTGAATTACCTTCTGCATGGACAGATTATTTAAATACAACGAGTAATGACGCTTCTTGCTTAGGTCAATTATCAGGTTTAAATGAAAATAGAGTTAAATATAATTCAGCACTTGAAAAACTACGTAACCAAGATGATACGACCATGATGTTAGTTGCGAGACCTAGTCACTCTTCTATATATGAAATTCAAAGAGCGCAACAAGAATTACAACAACTGTCAATTTCTAAATTCAAAGTAATCATTAACAACTATATAGAAGAAAGTCACGGTTTAATTTCGAGTCAGATGAAATCAGAACAAGATAAAAACATTAATCATTTTACTGAATGGTTAAATAACAATCATGCTTATTACGTTCCATATAAAAAGCAGAAAGAAGAAGGTATAGAAAGTTTAACTAATCTATTAAATGATGATAACTTAATTGAAAATGATGACTTTATTGTTGAAGATCATCCGCAATTCAATAAATTAATAGATGAAATTGAAAATAGTAAAGTTCAATATTTATTTACAATGGGAAAAGGTGGCGTTGGTAAAACGACAGTAGCAACGCAATTAGCTACAGCATTATCTAATAAAGGATATCGTGTTCTTTTAGCAACTACTGACCCTACTAAAGAAATTAATGTTGAAACCACAAGTAATTTAAATACTGCTTATATTGATGAAGAACAAGCATTAGAAAAATATAAAAAAGAAGTACTAGCAACAGTGAATGATGATACACCACAAGACGATATTGATTATATTATGGAAGATTTAAAATCACCTTGTACAGAAGAAATAGCATTTTTCAAAGCCTTTAGTGACATTATGGAGAATCAAGACGACATGGATTACGTAATTGTAGATACAGCTCCTACAGGCCATACCTTGCTGTTACTTGATTCTAGTGAAAATCATCATAGAGAATTAAAGAAAAAATCAACTCAAACTACCAGTAATGTTGAAACATTATTACCCAAAATTCAAAATAAAAATTTAACACAGATGATAATTGTAACATTAGCAGAAAAAACACCTTATTTAGAATCTAAACGTTTAGTAGAAGATTTAAATAGAGCTAATATAGGCCATAATTGGTGGGTTGTTAATCAATCGTTAGTTACGCTAAATCAACGTGATGACCTTTTTAGTAACAAAAAAGAAGATGAATCATTTTGGATAAACAAGATTAAAAATGAAAGTCTTGATAATTACTTTGTCATACCTTATCGAGTATTAGAATATTGATATTATTGATTATAATGAGAACTATATGATAAATAGAGTCTACTTTAAACCAGTTAATAATTTAGGAGTTAAGCAAGTATGTAATTTATCAAATGACAATAAAAATTATTAACGATATAAAAGATTCCAAGTAGAAAGGGAGAAAAAAATTGAATTATAGTGAAATATCGCAATACTTGAAAGTGATGGCTGATAGTAGCCGTCTTGAGATATTAGATTTGTTATCTTGTGGTGAATTATGCGCTTGTGATTTATTACAGCATTTTTCTTTTTCTCAACCCACATTAAGTCATCATATGAAAGTATTAAAAGACAATAATTTAATTACATCTAGAAAGGATGGTAATAAAAATTTATATAAATTGAATCATGCTGTATTAGATGACATTACATCACGACTCACTCTATTGAGTTCCAGTACTGTCCCATGTATATGTGAAACTGTAGAGAAAGGTGAATGTTAACAATGACAATATTAGCAATCACAATTTTTATATTAACGTTAATTTTTGTTATATGGCAACCTAAAGGTCTAGATATTGGTATTACTGCATTAATTGGTGCTGTAGTTGCTATAATCACTGGCGTTGTAAGCTTTTCAGATGTACTAGAAGTTACTGGAATTGTTTGGAATGCGACCTTAACTTTTGTTGCAGTTATTCTCATTTCACTCATATTAGATGAAATTGGGTTCTTTGAATGGTCTGCTATACATATGGTGAGAGCATCAAAGGGTAATGGCTTGAAAATGTTTGTTTACATTATGTTGTTAGGCGCTATTGTAGCAGCTTTCTTTGCGAACGATGGTGCAGCTTTAATACTGACGCCTATTGTTTTAGCAATGGTACGTAGTTTAGGATTTGATAAAAAAGCGGTATTCCCATTTATTATTGCTAGTGGTTTTATTGCAGATACTACATCTCTTCCATTAATTGTTAGTAATTTAGTTAATATTGTTTCTGCTGATTACTTTGATATTGGATTTGTTGAGTACTTCAGTAAAATGATTATACCTAATATATTCTCTTTAGTCGCAAGTATTCTTGTCTTATGGCTTTATTTTAGAAAGTCTATCCCAAGAAAATTTGATGCAGTAAATATTAGAGATCCAAAAGAAGCGATTAAGGACAAAAAGCTTTTTAATATCTCGTGGATTGTACTCACTGTATTGCTAGTTGGTTATTTAATAAGTGAGTTTATAAATATTCCAGTATCAATTATTGCTGGTATCATTGCTTTAATATTTGTATTATTAGCACGTAAATCTAAGGCTGTTCATACGAAACAAGTAATTAAAGGTGCACCATGGAATATTGTTTTATTCTCTATTGGTATGTATCTTGTGGTATTTGGTCTAAAAAATGTGGGGATTACAACGCTTCTTAGTGATGTACTAACAAATATTTCAAGTTACGGCTTATTTAGTAGTATCATGGGCATGGGCTTTATATCCGCATTCCTTTCATCCATTATGAACAACATGCCAACTGTTTTAATAGATGCAATAGCGATTGGTCAATCTCAAACAACAAGCATACTCAAGGAAGGCATGATTTATGCGAATGTTATCGGATCTGATTTAGGACCTAAAATCACACCAATTGGTTCGTTAGCAACACTTCTCTGGTTACATGTGCTTACTCAAAAAGGTGTTAAAATTTCTTGGGGACAATACTTTAAAATCGGTATTATTATAACGATTCCGGTATTATTTATCACACTGTTAGGGTTATATCTAACACTTATTATATTTTAAAAAAGAGGTGTCAATGATGACAAAGAAAATAATTTATTTTATATGTACAGGTAATTCATGCCGTAGCCAAATGGCTGAAGGATGGGGTAAGAACATCTTAGATGATGAATGGCAAGTATATTCTGGCGGTATAGAGGCACACGGTGTCAATCCAAAGGCAATTGAAGCGATGAAAGAAGTTGGAATTGATATATCAAACCATACTTCTAATTTAATTGACAAAAATATACTAAACCAATCCGATTTAGTAGTAACTCTATGTAGTGATGCTGATCAAAACTGTCCTGTATTGCCGTCTAATGTAAAGAAGGAACATTGGGGATTTGACGATCCTGCAGGCAAACCTTGGTCAGAATTCCAGCGTGTTAGAGATGAAATCAAAGCAGCCATTGAATCATTTAAAGCTAGATAAATTTTAAGCGTCTCAATATCATTGAGACGCTTTTAATAGATTTTCTATCATATAATATTCTTAAAAAATCAACTTAATGATTGCAATGACGATTAAAATACTTACAATCATTTTTTGAATATAATCAGGTATTTTTTGTCCTATTTTCATACCTAGAGGCGTAAATAGTATACTACCTAAAATTAACGGTATTGCACTATTAACAGGAATATAACCCTGTAATAATTTAATAATAAATGCTCCAACAGAAGAAATGAACGCAATTACAATACTATTTGTAACCACCGTGTTCATTGGTAATTTAAATATAACAAGTAGTACTGGAATAATAATAAATGCTCCACCAGCTCCTACAATACCAGATACCAAACCGATGATACCACCTATTGTAATTAAAAGTAGACGATTAAACTTAATATGACTAGTAGATGGTGCGACTTTAATAAACATTAAAATAAGAGCTAATAATGCAATAATAATATAAACCATATTAACGAACTGTACATTTATTAAATTCGCTAATATTGCACCTAGTATACTACCTATAATCATTCCACTTCCCATATTAAGTACAAGCGTTCTAGAAAAATCTTTGTTTTTATATGCTTTAAAAGATCCACTCAATGTACTGAAAAACACCTGACTTGAGGTTAATCCTGAAGCAATATAAGCACTATAAGTGGGTAGACCAACCAAAGGTGGTAATAATAAAAGCATAGGATAAATGATAATTGCTCCCCCTATACCAACCAATCCTGAAATAAATCCTCCAAATATTCCAATGAGTAACATGATTATCATGGAAGTCACCATTATCATTTACTTTTTATTAATAATTCAACTGCTTCATTAATTAATGCCTGAGAATCTTCACTATTTTCTTCAGACATTTTGACGCATTCTACTAAGTTCTCGCTAATGATAATACCCATTAAACGTTGAATAGAACTTTTAGATGCACTTAATTGACTAATGACATCTTTACAATTTTTTTCTTCCTCCATCATTTTAATGACACCATTAAGTTGTCCTTGTATGCGATGAATACGATTAATCATCTTTTTATTATATTCCAATATATTTCACTCCATATTAATTTTTAATAATTACATCATATTGATTAAATTTTAGTTTGTCAAATACCTAATGGGGTATTTGACAAACTGTCTAATCCGTTATAACATACCCCCATAGGTATTTAAAAGGAGGCAATTATGTCACAATATAAAACAAAACACATTAATGATTTCACTAAAAAAGAATTACAAGAATTGGGTTCTAAGGGTCAATTAATTGACGTTCGACAGCCTGAAGAATATGAATTAGGACACATTAAAAATGCTTTATTACATTCAGTTGAAAACATAGAAAATTTTAAACAAGATCGCAATAAAACTTACTATATTTATTGCAAAAGCGGTAATAGAAGTAGAAAAGCAAGTCAATTTCTTACACAACGCGGATACAATGTGGTGAATTTAGATGGAGGCTATACGGCTTACGAACAGCAACATAATAATGAATCATTTAAATTAAAAGAAGATAAAGAAATTCAAATCAAACACAATCGTAAGACGTTTAATTATAGTAATCTACAGTGCCCAGGACCTATTGTTAATATTAGTAAAGAAATGAAAAACATTGCTATTGGTGATCAAATAGAAGTTGTTGTGACAGATCACGGTTTTTTAAACGATATTAAAAGTTGGGTCAAACAAACTGGACACACACTTGTTAGACTCAATGATTCTGGTAATGAAATTCGCGCTATTATTCAAAAAGAAGAAAATAAAAATATAGAAGTGACGCACACAAAAAATGGAACAACGATTGTTTTATTTAACGGCGAACTAGATAAAGCAGTTGCAGCAATGATTATTGCTAATGGTGCTAAAGCCGCAGGTAGAGATGTAACCATTTTTTGCACATTTTGGGGCTTGAATGCACTTAAAAAAACTCAAAGTCAACGCATTAAGAAAAAAGGTATCGCAAAACTTTTTGACTTCATGCTTCCAAATTCACCAATTAAAATGCCTATTTCAAAAATGAATATGTTTGGTGTAGGAAATTTAATGATGCGTTATGTCATGAAAAAGAAAAATGTCGATGATTTACCTTCTCTTATCAATCAAGCAGTTGAACAAGGTGTTAAACTTATTGCTTGTACAATGAGCATGGATGTTATGGGCATTACAAAAGAAGAACTACGCGATGATGTAGAATACGGTGGCGTAGGTGCATATATCGGATATACAGAACAAGCTAATCACAATTTATTTATATAATTAAAAAGGAATGATATTATGTTTTTTAAACAATTTTATGATAAACACTTATCTCAAGCATCTTATTTAATCGGTTGTCAAAAAACTGGAGAAGCCATGATTATTGATCCTATTCGTGACTTATCTTCATATATTCGAGTTGCTGATGAAGAAGGTTTAACCATTACTCATGCAGCTGAAACACATATACATGCAGATTTTGCTTCAGGAATTAGAGATGTTGCTATAAAGTTAAATGCTAGTATTTATGTATCGGGCGAAAGTGATGACATGTTAGGTTATAAAAATATGCCTAACCACACTCATTTTGTTCAACATAATGATGATATTTATGTAGGAAATATAAAATTAAAAGTGCTTCATACACCTGGTCACACGCCAGAAAGTATAAGTTTTTTACTTACTGACGAAGGTGCTGGAGCACAAGTTCCAATGGGACTATTCAGTGGTGATTTTATTTTTGTAGGAGATATCGGTAGACCTGATTTACTAGAAAAAGCTGTTAAAGTAGGAGGATCATCTGAAATAGGCGCTAAACAAATGTTTAAATCTATTGAAAGTATTAAAGACTTGCCAGACTACATTCAAATTTGGCCTGGCCATGGCGCTGGTAGTCCTTGTGGTAAATCTTTAGGTGCTATTCCAACATCTACGCTTGGCTATGAAAAACAAACGAACTGGGCTTTTTCTGAAAATAATGAAGCTACCTTTATCGATAAACTAATTTCTGACCAACCTGCACCACCACATCATTTTGCACAAATGAAAAAAATTAATCAATTCGGTATGAATTTATATCAACCTTATACGGTTTATCCAGCTACAAGTACAAACAGATTAACTTTTGATCTCCGCAGTAATGAGGCTTATCATGGTGGACATATTGAAGGTACAATCAATATTCCATATGATAAAAATTTCATCAATCAAATTGGCTGGTATCTAAACTATGATCAAGAAATTAACTTGATTGGAGACTATCACCTTGTTTCAAAAGCAACACACGCCTTACAACTCATTGGTTACGATGATGTTGCTGGATATCAATTACCTCAATCTAAGATTCAATCACGTTCCATTCATAGTGAAGACATTAAAGGTAACGAACCACATATATTAGATGTACGAAATGATAATGAATGGAATAATGGCCACTTATCTCAAGCGGTTCATGTACCACATGGCAAACTTTTAGAAACAGATTTACCTTTCAATAAAAACGATGTTATTTATGTACACTGTCAGTCTGGCATTAGAAGTTCTATAGCTATTGGTATTTTAGAACACAAAGGTTATCACAACATTATTAATGTAAAAGAAGGTTACAAAGATATCCACCTTTCTTAATAATTATATTTATACTAATGAAGAAGGACTATAAGTAATTAGATATAGCTTATAGTCCCTTTTTATATTATTGGATAAATATCTATTTAAAAATTATTTACGTATCCTCTCTTTATATCATTTAATAAATATTTTACTTAGTGCATACCTTTTTTGTTTATTGATGTGATCAAAAAACATAACTGCCATACTCATAAATCTCATATGTTATGATACGTCCGCCCCTTTGAGAAGCGGCTAAAAAAACGCCTTACTTACGATACGCTTCTACGTATCGGTTAATGATGCGGTTTTTAATTATATAATTTCAATTAATAAGATAATGAACATTTTTTTGATAAAAGCTATTCTTCTAAAATTCTTTTTAATTTACACACTAAAAATATCCTCCTTAACAATAATAAGTTTTTTAAATTATTGATTAAGGAGAATATTTTTTATATCTATTTATTTCTCAATTTAGAACTAGATTTTTAGCGTGCTTCCAGTTCATTTCCTGTCATCCATTTATGATTTTTAATGATTTTACCATTATCTTTGGATTTGTAATCAACCACGTAAACAGTAGTCTTTTTCACATTATCTATATTGGCTGTAGCACCTTTCATACCAGACATATGACTTGCTTCTAATTTAACAGTATCGCCCTTACTAAATCCATCTTTAGGTGCATCTTTAATCTCTTCGTTTACGACCCATTTATGATTGTTTACTTTTTCATTTCCATTTGTGGGTTTATAACTTACAACATAGGCATATGTTTTATACGCACCTTTTACAGTAGCTTCTGCACCTTTCATACCTGGCATATGTCCTGCTGTAATCGTTACTTTATCTCCCGCTTTAAATTCACCTTCATTCGTCGATTTCATATCTTCAGGAACTTTACTTTCGTCATTATGCTTCATATGGGTCTCACTTTTTTGATCTTTAGTATCTTTATCTTTTTCATCATTATTGGAGCAAGCTGATAATATTAGTAAAGATCCTAATATCATAAAAAATAATTTTTTAATCATAATAAAACTCCGATCTTTTATTTTAATTTTAATGTAAAAGCATTAATTGCAACGATAATCGTACTTAATGACATTAAAATAGCCCCTATTGCAGGTGATAAAATCAAGCCAATAAATGCTAAAACACCGGCTGCTAGAGGTACAGCAACAATATTATAACCTGCACCCCACCATAAGTTTTGCACCATTTTTCTCATAGTATTATTTGAAAGAGTCAAGAAATGAATGATATCTGATGGATTACTTTTAACAAGTATGATATCACCTGAATCCACTGCAACATCTGTGCCTGCACCAATTGCTATACCAATATCGGCTCTTATAAGACTCGGCGCATCGTTGATACCGTCTCCGACCATCATGACTTTATTACCGTCACTTTGATAATCTTTTATAATGCTTTCCTTATCTTCTGGCATGAGTTGTGCGTGAACATCACTAATACCTAATTCTTTTGCGACAGCGTGTGCCACTTCATTATTGTCACCTGTAAGCATGACTGGTGTAATATTTCTTGATAGTAAATCAGCTATCATTTGTTTTGAGCTTTCTTTAATTTGATCTCCTTGAGCAATCATGCCAATGACTTGTTGATCCTCAATTAAATAACTGATTGAATTACCTTGTTGAGCTAATTTAGTAAACAAGTCATCGTCATAATTAAGTTTATGTTTATCAAGATAAGAGACATTTGTTATTTTATATGTTTTATTATCAATTAGACCTTCTAATCCGACACCTGGAATATTATTAACGTCTTGTGGATTAGTAAATGAAACATTTTTACTTTTCGCAAAATCAACAATACTTATAGCTAATGGGTGATTAGATTGACTTTCTAATGAGGCGAAAAGGCTTAATATTGTATCATTACTCAAATCATTTTTAAAGCTCTCATAATGATTCACAGAAAAGTTACCCTCAGTTAAAGTACCAGTTTTATCCATCATTACATAATCGATATGTTGAGCTATTTCTACAGACTCTCTATTTTTAATAATTAAACCATTATGTGCACCAATTGAAGTAGAACGTGCAGTGACTAAAGGTATTGCCAAGCCTAAAGCATGTGGACAAGCAATGACTAACACAGTTACAAGACGTTCTAATGCAAAATCAACATCATTTTGAATAAGCATCCAAATGATAAACGAAATTACACCGGCACTTACAGCAAAGTAGAATAAATAACCCGCCACTTTATCAGATAACAATTCAGCACTAGATTTATCATTTTGTGCTTGATTAATAAGTCCCATAACTTGAGAAAGATATCCATCTTCTCCAACAGCTGTAACCTTGACTTGTATCGTTCCAGCTCCATTAATAGAACCTCCGATGACGCTGTCATTTTGATTTTTTTGGACTTTTTTAGATTCTCCAGTGACTAAGGATTCATCTATGGATGTTTGTCCTTGAACGATAATACCATCTGTTGGAATGCTTTCTCCGGCTTTTACTTCGACGATATCATCAGTCATGAGATCTGACATTTTAACCTCTTCGCGTTGGCCATTGTTCGTCACTTTAATAGCACTATTAGGTAACAGTTCTGCCATTTTCTTTAAGGTATCTCCAGCATTTCCAACAGCATTCATTTCTATCCAATGTCCTAATAACATAATTAAAATTAAGGTTGCTAACTCCCAAAAAAAGTCCATTGTATGACCAGTTGCACTACTAAAGTTATTCATATAAAAAGCATACAAGCTATAAATATAAGCTACTGAAATACCTAGGGCAACTAAGGTCATCATACCTGGTTTTTTTGCAGCAATTTCATCTTTACCACCAGACAAGAACGGTTTACCACCATAAAAGAATAAAATTGTAGCTAATATTAACACTACCCATTCAGAACCTGGAAATGTGAATTGAAAAGGTAATTTAACGCCCATCATTGGCGATAAAAGGATGATAGGTATTGCAAAAATTAATGAAACAAAAAACTTAACTTTAAAATTTCCATGATGATGTGCATGGCCATTATGATGATGTGAGACATGGTTATCATGATGCATTTGATTGGAATGATTCATGTGATTTTGATGATTACGCGCTTCACCATTATTCTTCAAATTAACCCCTCCCAATGAAAACGTGATAGTAAAGTTACTTATACCATAACATATACCCCCATACGGTATAAATAGTTTCGATTTATCTCATTTTAAGGATTTGTTTATATCATTCCGAACCTTATATCTACACGTCCTACATTAGACCTTGTCATCGATATTTAAAACAATGTTTTAATTAAAAGATCTAATCTTAACTATCACATGACAATACACTCTAACCAAGGTTATCATTACTAACACAAGTCATATATTAATATTCTTAAAGAAAATAGCGCGTTTCAAAGTATGCCTAGAAAAGCAAATTGTCTTGATAATTATTAGAGAAGCCAGTAAATGAATTTATAGTAAACTCATTTACTGGCCATTTTTCTAGTATTTATGCTCACTCTCTTCAAACTATATTAATCATTTTTTGATTCTCATATTCTACGCCACAATAGCTGCATTCTATTAAAGATACTATATATTCAATCAATTTCAAAGTGAGTTATATACAACCTATTTTTAGTTTTATTTATGATACGCTTCCAACCTTTTAGTTGAAATTTTAATACTTATATTTTTATATAAATTATATATAATTATAAATAAAAATAATCGAAAAAGAATTTATATTGACATTGTTATCCGTTTATCATATGTATATTTATATTAAATATAATAATTTGGAATCTTTTAGTGTTGTCATCATTTTTAAATACTCTAATGGAAAATCATATTGATTTAGACATTGCAGTTCAAATTTTATTTTTTTAGGTATCATTAAGTATACACCATATTAGGATTTGTGATCTTAATTATTCAATTTATTTAGCTGTAACTGAATTCCTTCAAATTGGCTTAAGACGTATGTATCATGTGAAATAATGATTAATTGTGTCATCTTTAAGTTAATCAACATTTGAAGTATAGCTTCTTCATTAATGACATCTAAGTTGGTTGTAGCTTCATCCAATATGAGAATCTCTGGTTCTAATATTAAAGCTTTAGCTATCCAGACGCGTTGAAATTGGCCACCACTTAACGTCGAAACTTTATGATTAAGTATATCGTGTGGTAAGTTACACTGATCAAGCACTGCTTCAATACTTGATGTATAACGCTGTTTATTTACCTTGTAATTCTTAAGTGGTTCTAATAATGTAGCTAATACCGTTTTACGCTGATTTAAGGTGTCACGTTGATATTGAGGTACATATTGAATGTGCTTCATCCACTCTTTAGACGTATAAGATTCACGTAAGCGCCCATTAAAATATAATTCGCCCTGATAATCCGTATCTAAACCAGCGATAATCTTGGCTAATGTAGATTTACCACAACCACTCTCACCACTTATGAGTAAGTGCTGGTCGTTAATTGTACATGATATCTCTTTAAATATCAGTTGCGTGTCTATATATTTGGTTAATCTCTCTATTTTAAGCATAAGGTTGTCTCCGATGTGCAAACGTAATTAATTTTTTCGTGTAACTATGTGTCGGCTTAGTTAAGATTGACGCTGCCTCACCACTTTCTATCAATTGACCTTGCTGCATAATGCTAATATGCGTGGCACAATCTTTCACTAAGTTAATATCGTGTGTGATAAAAACGATGGTCATTTGGTAGCGTTCTTGTGCCTTAAGAAGGTAATGCATAAACTTTTTAACATTTCCTTGATCAAGTGCACTCGTCGGTTCATCTAAAAATAAGTAGTCCGGACGTCTAATTAATGACATTATAAAGGCGACACGTTGTGCCATACCTCCACTAAGTTCAAAGGGATAACGCTCAAGTAAATGTTCTCCTTGCCTTAAACCAAGTAATTGCATCATCTGTAAGACGTCTTCCTTAATACACTGTTTAGTCAGATGTGTGCGATTGGCTTCATAAATGTATTGGAAATGTTTAGCTAATGTTATATTTTGAAACATATTACTTTGAACATCTTGAAACACTGCATCTGTTTTAGTTAAATCGATGTCAATATCTCCTTGATAACATAATTGTGGTCGTTTCATTCCAAGTATCGTTCTTGTTAACAGTGATTTCCCACTGCCACTTTCACCTATAATGCAATGAAATGCACCTTTAGTTACTGTCAAATCAACATCTTTTAACAATACTTTTTCTTGATCTAAAATCGATAATTGATTGACGTTGACTACCTTATTTACTGCGTTATTTTTTTGTTGATGATTTGACATAATAAGGCGAAACCTCCTAACAATACACCAGGAAAGAAGAAGAGCCACGGTGCGCCGTTGAAATAACTTTTCCCATCAAAAAGAATTGTTCCTAACTCAGGCGTCGGCGGTTTAATACCTAGTCCTAGAAAGGCAAGACCAGATATGCTGAGCATCATTTTGCCAAAGTCAGCCGTTACCAAAGCGAATATATTACTTAATAAATGTGGAATCACATGTGTTACTGTCGTTTTGAATGTTGAGTTCCCACTCAATCGTGCATATTGAACAAATGGACGTTTTTGAATATCTCGCGTTAAATTTCTGAAGTAACGTAAATAACGTCCTATCCATCCAATCGTTAAAGCAAGTATCAAACCTATCATGGAGTTACTTACTAAACTTAAAATGACTAATGCGATAATAAATGACGGAATAGCTAGCAACATATCGGCAACAAACATGATGATTTGATCTAACCATCGTCTTTCTATGCCTGCAATTAAGCCAAAGATAAGTCCCATGCAAACGCTTAATAGAATCACTATGCCTGTTAAACTTAATGTGACAAGACTACCGACAATCAGTCTTACTAAGAAGTCTCTACCTAATTGATCGGTACCCAACCAATGTTGTCCATTAGGTGACTCAAATGGGTTCAAATGTTGCGTGTCTTGCATTAAACCATACGTAATTAATACAACCATCAAACTCAATAGTGAACCTATTGTGATGTACGTTTGATATTTTTTCATCACATCGCACCTCTTTTCTCATTGCCTGACTGCTGGGTATGACGTCGTCGAAGTCTAGGTTCATTCTTCAAAATAATCACATCGCTTAAATAATTCATTAGCATAATAAAGACAATGATAAAGATGACAATGTCCTGAATCAGTGGATAATCTCGTTGGTTAATAGCATTAATCAACAATTTACCTATACCAGACATGCTGAAGATAACTTCTAGTATTACGGCTTTTCCTATTAAATGAATGATACTGTTAATTGAAATGGTCATTAGTGGTGCAAATATCTCTTTAATTTGTACGATGATACGCGCTTTTAACGAGAAATGTCTTAACTGCGCCAGTTGATACGCATCTTGATCTAACGTTTGTGCAATCAGATGTGCTGTCATCAATAAGATATGACACCCTTCTATAACAACAATTGTGAAGATTGGCAGCACAAAGTGTTGCCATGAATCACTACCTACAAATGGTAACAATTGCCAACGTACGCCTAAATAATAAATGAATAAAATAGCTAACCAGTATTCTGGCATTGATGTCATCACTTGGGCAAATCCACGAATTCCATTAGCGTAACGTGTATGCGGACGCGTCCCAACGAAGTAACCAACAATATAGCCAAATGGCAACATGATACAACTAGAGACAATGATTAGCACAAGAGTAGGCATGATAGCTTCCATTATCATAGCGGTAACCGCTTCGTTGGTACTAAAACTGTATCCTAAGTTGCCCGTAAGTGCATTTCCAACCCAATCAATATATCTTAGTAACACATGTTGTCCTAAGCCAAGTTGATGTTGTGCCGCTTCAATATTGTCTTGCGTAATCGACGTATAACCATGACGTTGTAGATACAGAATCGCTGGATTACCAGATGTCTTCTCAACTAAAATGAAGATAATAAACGAACTTACGATTAAATAAAGTATGAATTTAATTGTACGTTTAAGCATTGCTATTCATTAACTTTCAACGTTTTATAATCAATTGGTGCATCTGTAAGTCCAGAGAATTTGAATTGTTTTACTTTATCACTCACTACAAACGTCTCATTTGGATAAGCAATTGGCACACCATAGTATTGTTGATTAAAGTGTTTAAATATGTCATCAAATGAACGCTGTTGGTCTTCTTTTGATACGGTTGATGGGAAATCGTCTAGCTGTTTCGTTAATGTTTCATCATCAGCTAACACCCCTGGTTGACCATCATTATTTTTAAACACTGAACTCATAAAGTTGTAAGGCATTAATGCATCTGAATACGTTCTATAGAAAATCAAATCATAGTTTTTTTTCGTCCATAATGTATCATAGTATGATTGTGAATCTAACGTTTTCACATTTAACTTAATACCGGCTTGTTTAAACTGACGTTGCACTTTTTCTGCTTTATCCTTCCAACTTGGGAATTCTGCAGTTTGAATGACTAAGTTAAATGATAAAGGTTTGCCATTCTTTTCAAAGAAGCCGTCATCGTTTTTATGATAGCCTTCTGATTTAAGTAACCTTTCAGCCGCTTTCATATCATAATCGTGTGGCTGTTGATTATCTTTAGTCACAAATTGTACGTTCTTCTGGAACAAACCATTTACCGATTTGCCCGCAATGTCTTTCGCATCGATGCTCTTACTTATCGCTTCACGAATTGCGCGATGATTTAATACATCATTTTTAGGGTTAAATGCCATAAAGTGACTTACTGTGCTAGGTCTATCTTCAATCGTTAAGTTCTTATTTTTCTTATCTTGTTTGATTTGTTCATCTGAGAGCATACCTAAAGCACCACCAGAAATATCTACAGAACCACTTTGTACTGCAGAATTTCTTGAGTCCCCATCTTCAATCGTTTGGAATGCAAGATGATAATTGACTGGGTGACCGTTGTCGAAATATTTATTTGGCTTCATTGTCGTTTTTTCTTTCCCAGTTTTATCAACAACAAATGCACCTGTTCCAATCGCTTTTTCAAATTTACCGTTTACTTTACCATCTTCTACTGAATGTGGACTCATAATACGCAATGGTCTCACTTGTGTTAATTCATTTAACACTTGATTTGATGGAGATTTCAATCTAATTTGGACCACGTGATCATTTTTAACAACGACCTTATCTAATTTTTTTAACGTTTCAACAGTCGTATCTTTATTCATCGCTTTCGCACGATCAATCGAGAATTTCACGGCCTTAGCATCTAATGCTGAACCATCTGAGAATTTTACGTTCTTTTTCAAATGAAATTCATAAACTTTCCCTGATTCATCAACGCTCCATTTATCTGCTAAACCTGCTTTAACGCCCTTATCTTTGTCGTATTTAACTAATGCATCATACACTGCACTATAAACGGGCATCGCTGCATCATAGCCTTGCGCGTCAAGTTTATCCGCCTTTGCTTCAGTAGGTAGCGATACCGTAACATCTTTATCTTCTTTTTGACCATTGCCACAACCTGCCAATAAGAGCGTAGCACTTGCTGCTACCGTCATTAATACACATTTCCTCATTTCTCAGTACCTTCTTTCACACTTGCTTTTATTAAAAACGATTCTTCATATAGTGTTTGTAAATAATCATTCGGTGATAAATAAAAATCGCTATAATGTGTTAAATCAATAACGTCAGGTACATGCTCTTTCATTACTGCAACTTCAAATCCTGCATCCACAAAGCTATCAACGATATGTTTTAGAGAGTGATTCTGAGAAGGTGTTGCACCATATTGATTAATCGTGTCATCCATAAACTGACGACTTGGGTTATTAGTTAAATCCGCGAATGAAGCGTAATAAACACCGCCTGGTTTCAATACCTCTTTTAAATCTTTTGCATGTTGCGGAATATCTTCTATTAAGTACAAGACAGACGTACTTACTGCCGTATCAAACACGTGCTTCGTTTCTTGCGGTTTATCTGTTAAATAGTATGTAAGTGGACGTTGTCCTTTTAATGTCTCTGCCTTTTCCAAAGATAAACGTGCTAAATCTATGCCAACACCTTTTTTAAACGGTGTTGTATCGTATAACTGTCGTAAAAATCCGCCTTGATTACATCCCACATCTAAAATCGTTTTCCCTTCGATGTCAGATGTATCAAGCATTTTTATTGTTCTCTCCCAAGCTTCTTGATGGTCTCGTGCCATATCATCATCTGATTCTTGACCTTTTTGCCACCAAACGTCATAAGTTTTAGTCATTTCATTCTCCTCGCTTAATCCAAATCGTAATAATTACGTTTTGAATAGTACTACACTATGTACATTTACGCAATAAGGATTTTTTAAAGTCATGAATGAACACCAAAAATTAAGCTGTGGTCGCGAGACATTGATTTATGTCCTAGGCTCCTTTATTAGTTTTTCTTACTGATTATTAGCCATCATCTCTGCTTGTTCAACCACTTGATTGATTGCTATTGTTTCTAAGTCAGGTGGATATCCGTATTTCTTCATTAATCTTTTTACTGATCTCCTCTTATTAACTCTACTACTTGATTTCTTATCACAATCTACAGTCATATTTTCTTTCACAATTTTTGTTAATTCATGGGCAATTGCTCTAAGATTTTTATTACCTATAACTTCTTTTTCTGTTTCATGTGAGGTTAAAGCATCGTAAAAATCAATTTTGTCAGAATTTAACCCTAATTCTTTACCTCTTCGATGTTCTTCATTTAAATCTTTTGCAAGTTGAATGAGTTCTTCAATCAATTTTGACGCTTCACTAGATCGACTATTATATTTATTAATAGAATTTCAAAACATTTCAGAGAAGCGTTTCGAAACAATGCATTCGTTTTCATTAATGATTTAACTTGTCCTTTTAGTAATCGATTTAAGAGTTCTACCGCCACAATTTTTGTTTCAATCCTTCTACGTCTTTTAAGAAATCATCTGATAGGATTGATAAATCGGGTTGTTTAAGACCTAGAGTTTGATAAATATCAATTACATCTTCCGTAACCACAGATTGTGACACAAGCTGATTAATCTCTGCTTCAACTTCAGCAAGTGTCTTATATATTTTTCCTTCTTTTGATGGTTGTAACAATTTAACAAGTCCTGCTTTAACGGCTTTAAAGAAGGCAATTTCATCATTGAGCTTTTGCGCTTTCGGTTCTGTATCACAAAACGCAAAGGCTTTTCCTAATTCTGTGACCGTTTTAATAAAACGTTGACGTTCATCTTCACCTAAACTAATCACATAATCCATCGTATTTGAAATCGTATAATTATAATAACGTTCAGACTTTTTCTCTGAATTAAATTTAGATTAATCAAAATGATATAGCATATCTTGAATCACATCATTTAGAAAAAATAGAATAGTCTGTATCAAGTTAAAATACAAGCACTAATCCAAAAGTTGAATTAGATTATTTTAATTTCTTATTATTTAATTCTCTTCCTCATTCCAATTTATGTGACAAGTTAACCAATCTCTATAACAATATCACTCTAAATACATTTTCTAAATTATTTTAATCCTTTCTTTATCATGTATTAGATTCTATTTTTTATATTATTTTTGTAATTCTATGTATAAACCTATTTATTTATAAAGCGCTCTAATACATACCTAAATATCTTCAACTTATAAACTACTTTTTATTTCAATGCCTTTTTCCAAACTTCTTTTATGAGATATTGTGGTTATTACCTAACTCTCACTATTAATGTTATTATTTTATTTATACATAGTAAATGTAACTGTAAGACATTCTCACCTAACATGTTTTGTTATCACCTGAAATTTACACATTTCGCTATTATTACGCAAATTATTTTTATTATATTTCATTAATGTTACTTAAAGTTTTGATTTTATAATTATGATGACTATAATCTATTCTAATCAATCTCTCCTTTTAGGCGTAAAATAATCTACTTATAATTAAAGCATCCACTATTTCAAAATTATTTGTAAATTGATATTTATAAGTGATTTTTATACAGTTATTTAAAATCTATTTCATAATCAAAAATAATAAAGGGGTAATAAAAATGAAAAAAGAAAAACGTTTAAATCTTATCTTAACTGTTATACAACAGAATCAGTTTAATAAAAAACAACAAATAGTGGATTACATGGCAAGACATTTTGGAGTTTACTATAGCTTGACAACTATTTCTCGTGACTTACAAGAATTAGAAATTTACAAAATCCCTGTTGAAAATAAAAAGTATATTTACAAGAAAATAAATCAAACAAATCAATTAAGTGCAAAAAAACAATTAGAAATATTTAGTGATGAGATTATTGAATTTATAACGCTAAATAACTATGTCTTAATAAAAACATCTCCTGGCTTTGCTCAAAGTATAAGTTATTACATAGATCAATTACAAATGAAAGAAATATTAGGAATTGTTGGAGGTAACGATACTTTGATGATTTTGACTTCTTCAAATGAAATAGCAGAATTTGTTTGTTATCAATTATTCCCTTAAAAATTAAATGATTATATTAATAGGAATGATTACTAATACAAAAAAATGAGTAAAAAATCTTTTTGCTTGAATAAGATAAGGTTTTAACAATGAGATTTTTCAAATTATTCACTATTATATAGTACAAAATACATATTCATACAAAATTTTGCATTGAATAAATCTATATATGTGAAAACCCTCCCTAAACAATTGTGAATTAAATCACACGATGTTTTTTGAAAGCGTTTTATAATGTGAATGTAATAAAGCAAAGGAGGAATTTGAAATGGTACAAGGACCCATTCAAGTAAATAGTGAAATAGGCAAATTGAAAACTGTGTTGTTAAAAAGACCAGGAAAAGAATTAGAAAATTTAGTACCTGATCATTTAAGTGGTTTATTATTCGATGATATTCCCTACTTAAAAGTTGCACAAGAAGAGCATGACAAATTTGCTCAAACTTTGAGAGATGAAGGAATCGAAGTAGTTTATTTAGAAAAACTTGCAGCAGAATCTATTACTGAGCCAGAAGTACGCGAGAACTTCATAAACGATATATTAACAGAATCTAAAAAGACAATATTAGGTCATGAAACTGAAATTAAAGAATTCTTTTCAAAGTTATCTGACCAAGAACTTGTAAATAAAATCATGGCTGGCGTACGTAAAGAAGAAATTCAACTTGAAACAACTCATTTAGTAGAATATATGGATGATAGATATCCATTTTACTTAGATCCAATGCCCAACCTTTATTTTACAAGAGATCCCCAAGCTTCAATTGGTAGAGGAATGACAATTAACAGAATGTATTGGAGAGCACGACGTAGAGAATCTATTTTTATGACATATATACTGAAACATCATCCAAGATTTAAAGATAAAGATGTACCAGTATGGTTAGATCGTAACTCACCATTTAATATTGAAGGTGGAGATGAATTAGTATTATCGAAAGATGTTTTAGCTATTGGTATATCAGAACGTACATCAGCTCAAGCAATAGAAAAGTTAGCACGTAATATTTTCAAAGATGCAAACACAAGTTTTAAAAAAATCGTAGCTATTGAAATACCTAATACACGTACATTTATGCACCTAGATACAGTACTAACTATGATTGACTACGATAAGTTTACAGTACATGCAGCAATATTTAAAGAAGAAAATAATATGAATATATTTACCATAGAACAAAATGATGGTAAGGACGATATAAAAATTACTCGTTCTAGCAAGTTACGTGAAACACTTGCTGAAGTTTTAGAAGTAGAAAAAGTGGACTTTATTCCAACAGGTAATGGCGACGTTATTGATGGTGCACGTGAACAATGGAATGATGGCTCAAACACATTATGTATTCGACCAGGGGTTGTGGTGACATACGATCGCAACTATGTATCAAACCAACTTTTACGCGACAAAGGAATTAAAGTGATTGAAATTACTGGTAGTGAACTTGTACGTGGACGCGGAGGCCCAAGATGTATGAGTCAGCCGTTATTTAGAGAAGATATTTAAATTTGAAAGGTGGTAAAAGTCACAAGTAATTCATTCATTAAATCAAATAACAAGATTTTTACCACCTTTATTAGGGGAGATTAATATGGATGAAAATAAATTAGGTAAAACTTCCTTAATTGGTTTAGTCATAGGCTCTATGATAGGCGGTGGTGCATTCAATATCATCTCAGATATGGGTGGCCAAGCTGGTGGACTTGCAATAATTATCGGTTGGATAATAACTGCTATTGGTATGATTTCTCTTGCTTTCGTATTTCAAAATTTAACAAATGAGCGACCAGATCTTGATGGAGGAATTTATAGTTATGCTCAAACAGGGTTTGGAGATTTTATTGGTTTTTCAAGTGCTTGGGGATATTGGTTTGCAGCATTTCTAGGTAATGTGGCTTATGCAACCCTATTAATGTCAGCTGTGGGTAACTTTTTCCCTATATTTAAAGGAGGTAACACACTTCCAAGTATTATCATAGCATCAATTTTATTATGGGGTGTACATTTTTTAATACTTAGAGGTGTAGAAACTGCAGCGTTTATAAATAGTATTGTTACAGTAGCTAAATTAATACCTATATTTCTAGTTATTATATGCATGATAGTTGTATTCAACTTCAGTACTTTTAAATCCGGTTTTTATGGTATGACTAGTGGAAGTGTTGGCGTTTTTAGTTGGGGAGATACAATGGCACAAGTAAAAAGTACTATGTTAGTAACTGTATGGGTATTCACAGGGATTGAAGGAGCCGTTGTCTTTTCTGGACGTGCAAAGTCTAAAAAGGATGTAGGAACTGCTACCGTTATTGGTTTGATTTCTGTGCTAGTCATTTATTTCTTAATGACTGTACTAGCCCAAGGTGTCATTCAGCAGAACCAAATTTCAAAACTTGCTAATCCATCAATGGCACAAGTATTAGAACATATTGTAGGTCATTGGGGTTCAGTGTTAGTTAATATAGGCTTAATTATCTCTGTTTTAGGAGCTTGGTTAGGATGGACATTACTAGCTGGTGAATTACCATTCATTGTAGCTAAAGATGGACTTTTCCCGAAATGGTTTGCTAAAGAAAATAAGAATAAAGCTCCGGTCAACGCTTTAATTATTACTAATATATTAGTTCAGTTATTTTTAATTAGTATGTTGTTTACAGATAGTGCCTATCAGTTTGCGTTTTCACTTGCATCAAGTGCAATCTTAATTCCATATACACTCAGTGCTTTTTACCAGGTTAAATATACTATTCAAAATAAATCTAAAGCTAATTTAAAACAATGGATAATAGGAATTATTGCATCTATTTACACAATTTGGTTGGTTTATGCAGCTGGATTAGATTATTTACTATTAACGATGTTGTTATATATACCTGGATTACTCGTATACAGCTACGTACAAAGGGATAATAACAAACATTTGACAAAATTGGATTATACGTTATTCATATTCATCATTGTACTTGCAATAATAGGAATAGTTCGTTTGATTACAGGTAATATTTCTGTATTTTAAGTTATGATTTAAACTAAGTAATTTTTAAGGGGTTTATAGTTATGTATGAAGAAAATATTTATATTAAAAATTCAGAATATGAATTTGATAATAATCTTAAACAATTAGCATCATACTTAAATATTCCTGTTAGTATTGTTAGACCTTATAAAGAGGATTTAACACTTTATCAATATAAAAAAGGACAAGTCATATATCATTCAACTGATCAAATAAAATTTGTATACTTTTTAGTAAATGGTTGTATTTTACATGAATCTTCTAATATTACTGGTGACAATTATTTAAGATTAAGTAAAGACGAAAATATATTTCCAATGAACTTCATATTTAATGAAACCCCTGCACCATATGAAATATGTACAGCTTTGACAGATTGTAAAATATTAACTTTACCGAAAGATTTACTTGAGTATTTATGTAGAAAGCATAATGAAATATTTGAAAGTCTCTTCAAGAAACTTAATGAGACTATTCAATTTCAAGTAGAATATATTATGGCGTTAAGAGCTAATTCAGCTAAAGAAAGAATTGAAAGAATACTACAAATTTTATGCCTTTCAATTGGGGATGATAATGGAGAATTCTATGAATTAAAACAAATTATGACTGTTCAATTAATAAGTAATTTATCTGGACTTAACAGAAAAACTACTGGTGAAATAATCAGAGAATTAAAAATAGAAAATATTATATATCAAGATAAAAGAAATTGGATTATAAAAAAATAACATGAATAAAATATTAATTGAAAAGGAGATATTCAAAATGAAAAATTTAAGAAATAGAAACTTTTTAACTTTGTTAGACTTCACACAAAAAGAAATGGAATTTTTACTTAATTTATCTGAAGATCTTAAACGCGCAAAATATGCAGGAATAGAACAACAAAAAATGAAAGGTAAAAATATCGCTCTACTTTTTGAAAAAGATTCAACACGCACTCGATGTGCATTTGAAACAGCGGCTTATGATCAAGGTGCACATGTAACATACCTTGGGCCAACAGGTTCTCAAATGGGTAAAAAAGAGTCTACCAAAGATACTGCTCGTGTTTTAGGTGGAATGTATGATGGCATAGAATATCGTGGATTCTCACAAAGAGTAGTTGAGGATTTGGCAAAATATTCTGGCGTTCCCGTATGGAATGGTTTAACAGATGAAGATCATCCTACACAAGTACTTGCTGATTTTTTAACAGCTAAAGAAGTATTGAAAAAACCATATAATGAAATTAACTTCACATATGTTGGAGATGGACGTAATAACGTTGCAAATGCCTTAATGCAAGGAGCAGCAATCATGGGCATGACTTTCCATCTTGTATGTCCTAAAGAACTAAATCCAACTGATGAATTATTAAATCGGTGTAATGATATAGCTGACAAAAACGGTGGTGAAATCCTTATAACTGACGATATTGATGAAGGTGTCAAAGGATCTGATGTAATTTACACAGATGTTTGGGTATCTATGGGTGAACCTGATGAAGTTTGGGAAAAACGTATCAAATTATTAGAACCATACCGTGTAACTAAAGAATTAATGAAAAAAACAGGTAATCCACATACAATTTTTGAACATTGCTTACCATCATTCCATGATACTGAAACAATAATCGGTAAACAAATTCAAGAAAAATATGGTCTAACTGAAATGGAAGTAACAAATGAAGTATTTGAAAGTGAACAATCAGTTGTTTTCCAAGAAGCAGAAAATAGAGCACATACAATAAAAGCAGTCATGGTAGCAACATTAGGAGAGTAAATGAAAGGAGGATATAAATATGTCTAAAATCGTCGTAGCTTTGGGTGGTAACGCTTTAGGACAATCGCCTAAAGAACAATTAGATTTATTAAAAAGTACATCTAAATCTCTAGTAAGTTTAATCGATAAAGGATACGAAATTGTAATTAGTCATGGTAATGGTCCACAAGTTGGAAGTATTAACTTAGGTTTAAATTATGCGGCGGAACACAAACAAGGTCCTCCTTTTCCTTTCCCTGAATGTGGTGCTATGAGTCAAGCTTATATTGGCTATCAGATGCAAGAAAGTTTACAAAACGAACTTCATTCAATGGGCATAGATAAACAAGTTGTTACGCTAGTAACACAAGTTCAAGTTGCAAGCGATGATTCTGCTTTCAATAACCCTACTAAACCAATTGGATTATTTTATACAAAAGAGCAGGCTGATAAATTTACGAAAGAAAAAGGTTATACTTTTGTAGAAGATTCTGGACGCGGCTATCGTCGCGTTGTCCCTTCCCCACAACCTATAAGTATAGTTGAGTTAGATAGTATAGAAACATTAATCACTCATGGAACACTAGTTATCGCTGCCGGCGGTGGTGGAATTCCAGTAATTAAGGAAAATGAAGTTTATACAGGTGTTGATGCAGTTATTGATAAAGATAAAACGAGTGCTTTATTAGCAGCACATTTACAATCTGATCAATTAATCATATTAACTGCTGTGGACCATGTTTACATTAACTATGGAAAAGAAAACCAAAGAGGTCTCGATGAAGTGTCTGTGGATGAAATGAAAAAACATATCTCTGATGGTCAATTTGCTAAAGGAAGTATGCTTCCAAAAGTTGAAGCTGCACTTCAATTTCTTGAAAAAAATACTAAAGGCAGTGTTTTGATTACATCTCTAGCAGGATTAGGGGACGCTTTAGACGGTAAAATAGGAACATTAATTAAGAATTGAAATTATAATACTTTAGTTCAATTACCTTTATAAACAAAAGAGCCTATAATCCTAGGGCACTGAACCCTTAAAACGGGAACTTAATAAAAACACCATGTTCTAGGCTATTA
>ERZ1023293.31-NODE-31-length-48149-cov-166.491018_pt1 | contig 48149 bp, 68 predicted proteins | sample MGYA00380470_ERZ1023293 | MGnify/ENA primary metagenome ERZ1023293 (study PRJEB33173, sample SAMEA4830329) | metagenome | study: EMG produced TPA metagenomics assembly of the PRJEB25223 data set... | reverse complement strand
TATCCGCCATAAAATTCTCACCACCATTCAACGTCTACACTTGTAGGCGTTTTTTTATTTAGTAAAATCATAATGAATCTTCTTTGGTTAACTTATCTCCATCTATTTTTTGTGAAATAAATTCCAAGTATTTACGCGCATTATGTGACGATAAATCTTTAGGTAACTCATAAGTGAATGGTTGATTACCACTAGTTAAAACTTCATATACTATAGTTTCTTTTTTTATTTTGCAATTAGTTATTTTCATTATAAACTTCCTTTCAAACACTGCTGAAATAGACGTCTTTTATATTAAAGCGCCACACAGGCGCTGTTAATCACAATACAACTTTGCCCATTACTTTAATATTACTAAACGAAGCGACTTTGATATCATCATACTTCGGATTTAGAGATACCAAATTAATATAGTCTTCGCATATATCTACACGCTTGATAAGACTTACTCCATCTAATACAACGAGTGCAATTGTACCATCTTTAATAGAATCTTCTTTCTTAATAAAAGCGTATGTTCCTTGTTTTAACATAGGTTCCATTGAATCACCATTAACTAAAATACAAAAATCAGCATTTGATGGCGTTTCGTCTTCTTTAAAAAATACTTCTTCATGCAATATGTCATCATATAATTCTTCTCCTATGCCAGCACCAGTTGCACCACATGCAATATACGATACTAGTTTAGACTCTTTATATCCATCTATAGAAGTGACTTTATTCTGTTCTTCCAATTGTTCATTTGCATAGTTAAGTACGTTTTCTTGGCGGGGAGGTGTGAGTTTGTTGTATATGGAAGTGATGTCGTTATCGTCTTTGTATGTAGTATTTGATTCACTATACAAATCATTAATCTTCACATTGAAGTACTCAGCCAAAATTTTGGCAGTTGATAATCGAGGTTCTTCCTTTTCATTTTCCCATTTTGATATCTTGCCTTTCGTTAATTTCATTAAGTCGGGATATTTATTATTAAGATCAGTTGCTAATTGTTCCATAGTCATATTTTTATTTTTTCTTAGCTTCTTTAAACCTTCACCAATACCCATACGAAACCCTCCTTATATAAGATAATTTCATTATAAAAGTTTCGAAAACGAAACGCAAGGAAAATATTATTGCAAAAGTTGTTGACATCGAAACTTTTATGATGTATTCTTAAATCAAGTTGTTACAAACGAAACAAAAGGAGGGGGTTCAATGACAACTAGTGTAGCAGATAAACCATACTTAAAAATAAAAAGCTTGATTGCACTTAAAGGAACTAACCAAAAAGAAGTTGCTAAAGCAATCGGAATGAGTAGAAGTTTATTGAGTATAAAGATAAATCGAATTAATGGCAGAGATTTTACAACTTCAGAAGCTAAAAAATTAGCAGATCATTTAAATGTTAAAGTTGATGATTTTTTTTAAACTTTAAGTTTCGAAAGTGACAACTAAATAAAAATAAGGAGGACACTATGGAACAAATAACGTTAACCAAAGAAGAGTTGAAAGAAATTATAGCGAAAGAAGTTAGAAATGCTATAAAAGGCGAGAAACCAATCAGCTCAGGTGCAATTTTCAGTAAAGTAAGAATCAATAATGACGATTTAGAAGAAATCAATAAAAAACTCAATTTCGCAAAAGATTTGTCGCTAGGAAGATTGAGGAAGCTCAATCATCCGATTCCGCTAAAAAAGTATCAGCATGGCTTCGAATCAATTCATCAAAAAGCTTATGTACAAGATGTTCATGACCATATTAGAAAATTAACATTATCAATTTTTGGAGTGACACTTAATTCAGACTTGAGTGAAAGTGAATACAACCTAGCAGCAAAAATTTATAGAGATATCAAAAACTATTATTTATATATCTATGAAAAGAGAGTTTCAGAATTAACTATCGATGATTTCGAATGAAGGAGGAACTACAAATGAAACTACTAAGAAGGCTATTCAATAAAAAACACGAAAACTTAATTGACGTGTGGCATGGAAATCAATGGTTAAAAGTGAAAGAAAGCAAATTAAAAAAATATAAAGTGGTCTCGGATAGAGAAGGTAAGAAATATCTAATTAAATAAGCGCACTTAATTAGTGCAAGTAATCAAGTGCGCTATTGCCTTACAATCCTAAATCTTTTCTGCTTTTTTCTTCTTCTTGTAATCCCAATAACACAGAAGAGTAAATGCTGAAATAGTCACGAGCAACGCTATCTTTAGCGAATGCAATTACGTCATCACCGACTTCTTGCCATTCGTTATGAATCTTATGTCTATCTAGAGCTCTAGGTAATAGCGAGATTGTAATATCGTGAGCAATTTTCTCTAAATCCATAAATTTCACCTCCTTCCACTGGGAGATAACTAAATTATATAACAAAACAACTTAAAGGAGGAACGACAAATGCAAGCTCAAAACAAAAAAGTCATCTATTACTACTATGACGAAGAAGGTAATAGGCGACCATTAGATATTCAAATTAATGACGGATATGAACTGATGGTCCGATCTCATTTCATCAACAACACCATTGAAGAAATACCATACGTAAATAATAACTTATATGCCTTGGTTGATGGTTATGAATTTAAGTTAGATTGAATTTTTGAGAAAGATATTGAAAAGCTAATTTCCCCATAAGATTAAGAGACATACTGGATGTTTTGTTAACGACTCTTTTAACTTCGTTCCAAGTTTTATTGTCTCTAATATTATCGAGAAATTCATGGCCAGACCAAGTGATGTCATCAATAATCCAAGAAACGACCCTGCCTTCGATGAATTTCAGATCGCAACAAATAAATTTAGCTTCTTCTAATTTTAAAAGTGAGTACATTACTGTTTCAAAATCATATTTATCAAAAATAATATTATCGTTGAAATTATGTCGAGTAAGTGGTTCACCTATTTTCTTATTAGATTCTATTTCTAAGAGCAAGAGTCTAACGCAATCGTGATTAAGTTTCATCCTATCACCTCCATAACAGGAGTATAGCAGAAAGGATCATAAACATCTTAATAGGAGGAATAACAAATGAACATTCAAGAAGCAACTAAGATAGCTACAAAAAATCTTGTCTCTATGACACGGAAAGATTGGAAAGAAAGTCATCGAACTAAGATATTACCAACAAATGATAGTTTTTTACAATGCATCATTTCAAATAGCGATGGGACAAACCTTATCAGATATTGGCAACCTTCAGCCGATGACCTCATGGCAAATGATTGGGAAGTTATAAACCCAACTAGAGACCAGGAATTATTGAAGCAATTTTAGAAATGCTATCAATGATACTTTTTAAATTGTTTTTAAACTCATTTTCAAAGTAAACAACAGTCTTGTCTGAAATTGTTACATGATAAATAGTGTTACTAGCATACACGCCGTTTAGGAACCCAGAGTTTTTAAGTTTATTTAAATCGTATTTTACATCTTCGAAATGTAGTTTTTGAAAATACTTTGTATGTATATCTTTAGCACTTCCAAAATTATTGCAGGTTAATTTAACCGAACCTAACTTTACACATTCTAAATAATCTTTGTAGAGTACGGACAAGATATATTGTTGGTCTTTAGTAAGTGTATCAAATTCATCAGATATCAAGGGCATGTTATCACCTCCTTAGGTTGATAACAACATTATACACGAAAGGAGCATAAACAAATGAACACAAGATCAGAAGGATTGCGTATAGGCGTCCCACAAGTTTCTAGCAAAGCTGATGCTTCTTCATCCTATTTAACGGAAAAGGAACGTAACTTAGGAGCGGAAATATTAGAGCTTATTAAAAAAAGTGATTACAGCTACTTAGAAATAAACAAAGTTTTCTATGCATTAGATAGAGAACTTCAATACAGGGCGAATAATAACAAACTTTAACATTTATCTAAAGGAGTGATAGAGATGCCAAAAATCATAATACCACCAACACCAGAAAACACATATCGAGGCGAAGAAAAATTTGTGAAAAAGTTATACGCAACACCTACACAAATCCATCAATTGTTTGGAGTATGTAGAAGTACAGTATACAACTGGTTGAAATATTACCGTGAAGATAATTTAGGTGTAGAAAATTTATACATTGATTATTCAGCAACGGGAACATTGATTAATATTTCTAAATTAGAAGAGTATTTGATCAGAAAGCATAAAAAATGGTATTAGGAGGATTATCAAATGAGCGACACATATAAAAGCTACCTATTAGCAGTGTTGTGCTTCACGGTCTTAGCGATTGTACTCATGCCGTTTCTATACTTCACTACAGCATGGTCAATTGCGGGATTCGCAAGTATCGCAACATTCATATTTTATAAGGAATACTTTTATGAAGAATAAAGAAACTGCTACTTGTTGGAGCAAGTAACAGTGCAAGATGAGCAATTGTCTTAAATAATTATATAAGGAGTTATTAATATGACCTTACAACAAAAAATACTATCACATTTTGCAACATATGACAATTTCAATTCTGATGATGTTGTTGAAGTTTTTGGGATATCTAAAACACATGCAAAATCCACACTTTCAAGACTTAAGAAAAAAGGAAAGATTGAATTGGAAAGTTGGGGTATCTGGCGTGTTGTTGAACCGCAGTTACATTTAACTGTTGTAGAACGTAAGAAAGAGATATTAGAAGAACAATTCGAGTTATTGGCAAGATTAAACGAACAAAGTGATGACCCTAGAGAAATAGAAGAACGCATCAAGTTAATGATTCGTTTAGCCAACCAATTTTAAGGAGGAGTTAATCAATGGCAATATTAGAAGGTATTTTTGAAGAATTAAAACTATTAAATAAGAATTTACGTGTGCTAAATACTGAACTATCAACTGTAGATTCATCAATTGTACAAGAGAAAGTTAAAGAAGCACCAATGCCAAAAGATGAAACAGCTCAACTGGAATCAGTTGAAGAAGTTAAGGAAACTTCTGCTGATTTAACTAAAGATTATGTTTTATCAGTAGGAAAAGAGTTCCTTAAAAAAGCAGACACTTCTGATAAGAAAGAATTTAGAAATAAACTTAACGAACTTGGTGCGGATAAGCTATCTACTATCAAAGAAGAGCATTATGAAAAAATTGTTGATTTCATGAAGGCGAGAATTAATGCATGAAACTAGATCACTCAAATAGAGCTCATGCAAAGCTTAGTGCAAGTGGAGCAAAACAATGGCTAAACTGTCCACCGAGTATTAAGGCAAGTGAAGGTATTGCAGATAAAAGTTCAGTTTTTGCTGAAGAAGGTACATTCGCTCATGAGTTAAGTGAGTTATATTTCAGTCTTAAATATGAAGGCCTAACACAGTTTGAGTTTAATAAAGCTTTTCAAAATTATAAGCGAAATCAATATTACAGTGAAGAGTTGCGCGAATATGTTGAAGAGTACGTAGCTAATGTAGAAGAAAAGTATAACGAGGCTTTGAGTAGAGATGACGATGTAATAGCTTTATTTGAAACAAAATTGGATTTAGGTAAATACGTCCCTGAATCTTTTGGTACTGGTGATGTCATTATATTTTCAGGTGGTGTACTTGAAATTATTGACCTTAAATACGGTAAAGGCATTGAAGTTTCAGCTATAGATAATCCTCAACTTAGATTATATGGCTTGGGCGCATATGAACTGCTTAGTTTAATGTATGACATTCATACAGTTCGCATGACTATCATACAACCACGAATAGATAACTTTTCTACTGAAGAGTTACCAATATCAAGATTACTTCAATGGGGAACCGATTTTGTTAAACCATTAGCCAGACTTGCTTATAACGGTGAAGGTGAGTTTAAAGCAGGTAGTCATTGTAGATTCTGTAAGATAAAGCATTCATGTAGAACACGTGCAGAATACATGCAAAATGTGCCTCAAAAGCCACCACATTTGTTAAGTGATGAAGAGATTGCAGAACTTTTATATAAACTGCCTGATATCAAAAAATGGGCTGATGAAGTAGAACATTATGCGCTAGATCAAGCGAAAGGAAATGATAAAAACTATCCTGGTTGGAAGCTTGTAGAAGGTCGTTCGCGAAGAATGATAACTGATACAAAAGCAACGCTTGAAAAGTTAGTTGAAGCGGGTTATAAACCTGAAGATATTACAGAAACCAAGTTACTTAGCATTACGAAATTAGAAAAATTAATTGGTAAAAAAGCATTTTCTAAAATTACAGAGGGCTTTATAGAAAAGCCGCAAGGTAAATTAACACTTGCTACCGAGTCGGATAAACGACCAGCTATAAAGCAATCTGCTGAAGATGATTTTGACAAACTATAAAAATTAAAAAGGACGGTATATAAACATGAAAGCAAAAGTATTAAATAAAACTAAAGTGATTACAGGAAAAGTAAGAGCATCATATGCACATATTTTTGAACCTCACAGTATGCAAGAAGGGCAAGAAGCAAAGTATTCAATCAGTTTAATCATTCCTAAATCAGATACAAGTACGATAAAAGCCATTGAACAAGCTATAGAAGCTGCTAAAGAAGAAGGAAAAGTTAGTAAATTTGGAGGCAAAGTTCCTGCAAATCTGAAACTCCCATTACGTGATGGAGATACTGAAAGAGAAGATGATGTAAATTATCAAGACGCTTATTTTATTAACGCATCAAGCAAACAAGCACCTGGTATTATTGACCAAAACAAAATTAGATTAACGGATTCTGGAACTGTTGTAAGTGGTGATTATATTAGAGCTTCAATTAATCTATTTCCTTTTAACACAAATGGTAATAAGGGCATTGCAGTTGGATTGAACAATATTCAACTTGTAGAAAAAGGCGAACCTCTTGGCGGTGCAAGTGCAGCAGAAGATGATTTCGATGAATTAGACACTGATGATGAGGATTTCTTATAAGTCAATAGGTGGGGTTTTTAGCCCCACTTTAATTTTAAAGAAATTGAGGTGTCAAGAATTTGAAATTTATGAATATAGATATTGAAACATATAGCAGTAACGATATTTCGAAATGTGGTGCCTATAAATACACAGAAGCTGAAGATTTCGAAATCTTAATTATAGCTTATTCAATAGATGGTGGAGCGATTAGTGCGATTGACATGACTAAAGTAGATAATGAGCCTTTCCACGCTGATTATGAGACGTTTAAAATTGCTCTATTTGACCCTGCTGTAAAAAAGTATGCATTCAATGCTAATTTCGAAAGAACTTGTCTTGCTAAACATTTTAATAAACAGATGCCACCTGAAGAATGGATTTGCACAATGGTTAATTCAATGCGTATTGGCTTACCTGCTTCGCTTGATAAAGTTGGAGAAGTTTTAAGACTACAAAGCCAAAAAGATAAAGCAGGTAAAAATTTAATTCGTTATTTCTCTATACCTTGTAAACCAACAAAAGTTAATGGAGGAAGAACAAGAAACCTACCTGAACATGATTTTGAAAAATGGCAACAATTTATAGATTACTGTATTCGAGATGTAGAAGTAGAAATGGCGATTGCTAATAAAATTAAAGACTTTCCAGTAACTGCAATTGAACAAACATATTGGGTTTTTGACCAACATATAAACGACAGAGGTATTAAGCTTTCTAAATCATTGATGTTAGGAGCTAATGTGCTCGATAAGCAGAGTAAAGAAGAATTGCTTAAACAAGCTAAACATATAACAGGTTTAGAAAATCCTAATAGTCCTACACAGTTATTGGCTTGGTTAAAGGATGAACAAGGATTAGATATACCTAATTTACAAAAGAAAACGGTTCAGGAGTACTTAAAAGAAGCAACAGGAAAAGCTAAAAAAATGCTAGAAATTAGATTGCAAATGTCTAAAACCAGTGTGAAAAAATACAACAAAATGCATGACATGATGTGCAGTGATGAACGGGTAAGAGGTCTGTTTCAATTTTACGGTGCCGGTACTGGAAGATGGGCAGGTAGAGGTGTACAACTTCAGAATTTAACAAAGCATTATATTTCAGATACTGAATTAGAAATAGCAAGAGATCTTATTAAAGAACAACGTTTTGATGATTTAGATTTATTACTCAATGTTCATCCTCAAGACTTATTAAGTCAATTAGTTAGGACGACATTTACTGCTGAAGAAGGTAATGAACTAGCAGTAAGTGATTTTTCTGCAATAGAGGCAAGAGTCATAGCATGGTATGCAAAAGAACAATGGCGTTTAGATGTATTCAACACACACGGAAAGATATATGAAGCATCGGCTTCTCAAATGTTTAATGTACCGGTAGAAAGCATAACTAAAGGCGACCCTCTCAGACAAAAAGGAAAAGTGTCCGAATTAGCTTTAGGCTATCAAGGTGGCGCTGGAGCTTTAAAAGCAATGGGTGCATTGGAAATGGGCATTGAAGAAAACGAGTTACAAGGTTTAGTTGATAGTTGGCGTAACGCAAATCCTAACATAGTTAATTTTTGGAAGGCTTGCCAAGAGGCTGCAATTAATACTGTAAAATCCCGAAAGACGCATCATACACATGGACTTAGATTTTATATGAAAAAAGGTTTTCTAATGATTGAACTGCCTAGTGGAAGAGCTTTAGCTTATCCAAAAGCTTTAGTTGGTGAAAATAGTTGGGGTAGTCAAGTTGTTGAATTTATGGGGTTAGATCTTAACCGTAAATGGTCAAAGTTAAAAACGTATGGTGGGAAGTTAGTCGAGAATATTGTTCAAGCAACTGCAAGGGATTTACTTGCGATTTCTATAGCAAGGCTTGAAGCATTAGGTTTTAAAATAGTTGGCCATGTCCATGATGAAGTAATTGTAGAAATACCTAGAGGTTCAAATGGACTTAAGGAAATCGAAACTATCATGAATAAGCCTGTTGATTGGGCAAAAGGATTGAATTTGAATAGTGACGGGTTTACTTCTCCGTTTTATATGAAGGATTAGGAGTGTGATTGCATGCAACATCAAGCTTATATCAATGCTTCTGTTGACATTAGAATTCCTACAGAAGTCGAAAGTGTTAATTACAATCAGATTGATAAAGAAAAAGAAAATTTGGCGGACTATTTATTTAATAATCCAGGTGAACTATTAAAATATAACGTTATAAATATCAAGGTTTTAGATTTAGAGGTGGAATGATGGCTAGAAGAAAAGTTATAAGAGTGCGTATTAAAGGAAAACTAATGACATTGAGAGAAGTTTCAGAAAAATATCATATATCTCCAGAACTTCTTAGATATAGATACAAACATAAAATGCGCGGCGATGAATTATTGTGTGGAAGAAAGGACTCAAAATCTAAAGAAGAAGTTGAATATATGAAGAGTCAAATAAAAGATGAAGAAAAAGGGAGAGAAAAAATCAGAAAAAAAGCGATTTTGAACCGATACCAACGAAATGTGAGAGCGGAATATGAACAGGAAAGAAAGAGAAGATTAAGACCATGGCTTTATGATGGAACGCCACAAAAACATTCACGTGATCCGTACTGGTTCGATGTCACTTATAACCAAATGTTCAAGAAATGGAGTGAAGCATAATGAGCGTAATCAGTAACAGAAAAGTAGATATGAACGAAGCGCAAGACAATGTTAAGCAACCAGCGCACTACACATACGGCGACATTGAAATTATAGATTTTATCGAACAGGTTACGGCACAGTATCCGCCTCAACTAGCATTCGCAATAGGTAATGCAATCAAATACTTGTCTAGAGCACCGTTAAAGAATGGTCATGAGGATTTAGCAAAGGCGAAGTTTTACGTCCAAAGAGCTTTTGACTTGTGGGAGGGTTAACGATGGCAACCCAAAGACAAGTTGAATATGTGATGTCATTACAGGAGCAACTGGAATTAGAAGACTGCGAAAAATATACAGACGAACAAGTTAAAGCAATGAGTCATAAAGAAGTTAGCAATGTGATTGAAAACTATAAGGCAAGCATAAGTAATGAAGAGCTATACGACGAATGCATGTCGTTTGGTCTGCCTAATTGTTAAAAGGAGTGATGACCATGACAGATAGCGCGCGTAAAGAATACCTAAATCAATTCTTTGGATCTAAGAGATATCTGTATCAGGATAACGAACGAGTGGCACATATCCATGTAGTAAACGGCACTTATTACTTTCATGGACATATCGTACCAGGTTGGCAAGGTGTGAAAAAGACATTTGATACAGCGGAAGAGCTTGAAACATATATAAAGCAACATGGTTTGGAATACGAGGAGCAGAAGCAACTAACTTTATTTTAGAGGAGATGGAAATGATGAATGCTGAAAAGCATATGCAAATGATGCAAATGTTACAAAATTGTGTGATTGATAAGTATGTATCACACGACGAATACGAAGAGTTAATTGCCATAGATAAGCATGGTAATAAAATGTTTATTAAATTTTATCCGAATACGGAGGATGACACAAATGGATAACCGTGAACAAATAGAACAATCCGTTATAAGTGCTAGTGCGTATAACGGCAATGACGACAGATGTTTCCCTATCAAAGGATTCTACATCTTAAACGACGACTTAACTATGACGTTAATCTGGAAAGATGGGGAGTTGGTAGTATGAACTATGAAACAGGGTTCCAAATAGGCGTAATGGAAGCTAGGTTGAAGAAGATGAGAAAACAACGTGATGCGTACAAGAAGCAACGTGATGAGCTTATCGTGGATATAGGTAAGTTAAGAGAGCGTAACAAAGAGCTGGAGAAGAAAGCGAGCGCATGGGATAGGTATTGCAAGAGCGTTGAAACAGATTTAATAAACGAATTTGGCAAAGATGATGAAAGAGTTAAGTTTGGAATGGAATTAAACAATAAAATTTTTATGGAGGAAGACACTAATGAATAATCGCGAACAAATCGAGCAATCAGTTATCAGTGCTAGTGCGTATAACGGCAATGACACAGAGGGATTGCTAAAAGAGATTGAGGACGTGTATAAGAAAGCGCAAGCGTTTGATGAAATTCGCGAAGCTATTAATGCGCAATGGGTTGAGTATCCAGAAGACTGGGCGTCAGAGGTTTTGAGAGAAGTAAGAGAGCTTGAATATGAGGAGGAACAGGAAAATGAAAATTAATGAATCTTTGAAGAAATTAAAAGAAAAAGGATACAAAGAAAATGAAGATAAAGCTATTTTTAATTTAGCTGATGGTACGCTAGAAATTTACATCGACCATGACGAAAAAACAATAATTACAGAATTCCATGATTTAAAGGTATTCGTGTCAGAAGATTTAAAAGATAAAAGTATGGAGAGCGTTATGTATGAATTGGCTGGAATTGATGAGGAGGACAAGGAAAATGACTAACATCCTACAAGTAAAGCTATTATCAGAAAACGCTAGAATGCCAGAACGAAATCATAAGACGGATGCAGGTTATGACATATTCTCAGCTGAAACTGTCGTACTCGAGCCACAAGAAAAGGCAGTGATTAAAACAGATGTAGCTGTAAGCATACCAGAGGGCTATGTCGGACTATTAACTAGCCGTAGTGGTGTAAGTAGTAAAACGCATTTAGTGATTGAAACAGGCAAGATAGACGCGGGATATCATGGCAATTTAGGGATTAATATCAAGAATGATGCACAAGTATATTTAACAACTAACGAACAGTGTTTTGATATACAAGGAGAAATGGAAAATTCTTTTGTAAATAATGCTAAGAAAAAACCTTTTACTATAAATGATTATTACGAAATATATAAAGGCGACAAACTAGCTCAATTGGTTATCGTGCCTATATGGACACCTGAACTAAAGCAAGTGGAGGAATTCGAGAGTGTTTCAGAACGTGGAGCAAAAGGCTTCGGAAGTAGCGGAGTGTAAAGACATATTAGATCGAGTCAAGGAGGTTTTGGGGAAGTGAGAGAACGCACTAAAGTTATATATCGTGGTTGGAATAAGGAGATATTTATTTTACAGGGTAAAAATATGAATGTTATTGGTTTGCGCCAAATATTTGATGAACTCAAAAGATCGTATGAAGGTTATAAAATCGTTGTTATTCCAATAGAAGTTGATTTTGAAATCAAATAAACAGGAGTGATGAGAAGTGACACAATACTTAGTCACAACATTCAAAGATTCAACAGGACGCAAGCATACACACATAATTAAAGCTAAGAGCAATCAAAGGTTTACAGTTGTTGAGGCAGAGAGTAAAGAAGAAGCGAAAAAGAAGTACGAGAAACAAGTTAAGATAAGGAGAGATGGAGATGCCAAAGAAAACGGTAACGATTGATGTAGATGAAAACTTATTAGTAGTAGCTAGTAATGAAATATCAGAACTATTATATGAATATGACAGTGAGTTAATGTCAGCTGATGAAGATGGCGATAATAGAGATATCGAAGAAAAAAGAGACGCATTAAAACAAGCTATACAAATTATCGATAAATTAACATGGGGTGTTTAGTGGTGGTTAAAGAAATTTTGAGACTATTATTCTTACTAGCGATGTATGAGTTAGGTAAGTATGTAACTGAGCAAGTATATATTATGATGACGGCTAATGATGATGCAGAGGCGCCGAGTGACTTTGAAAAAATCAGAGCTGAAGTTTCATGGTAATAGCTATTATCATTTTTGAATTAATTATATTAATGTGTTTAGCAATAGCACTGGAGGTGTTGTAAATATGTGGATTGTCATTTCAATTGTTTTATCTATATTTTTATTGATCTTGTTAAGTAGCATTTCTCATAAGATGAAAACCATAGAAGCATTGGAGTATATGAATGCTTATCTTTTCAAGCAGTTAGTAAAAAATAATGGTGTTGAAGGTATAGAAGATTATGAAAATGAAGTTGAACGAATTAGAAAAAGATTTAAAAGCTAAAGAGAGGCGTTGGCTTCTCTGTTCTATTTAAAATAATGAAAGGAGCCGAACATGTTAGACAAAGTCACTCAAATAGAAACAATTAAATATGATCGTGATGTTTCATATTCTTATGCTGCTAGTCGTTTATCTACACATTGGACTAATCACAATATGGCTTGGTCTGACTTTATGCAGAAGCTAGCACAAACAGTTAGAACTAAAGAAGATTTAACTGAGTACAATAAAATGTCTAAGTCTGAACAAGCCGATATAAAAGATGTTGGCGGATTTGTCGGTGGTTATTTAAAAGAAGGCAAACGGCGTGCTGGTCAAGTCATGAATCGTTCAATGCTAACACTTGATATCGATTATGCTGCTCAAGATATGACCGACATATTATCTATGTTTTATGATTTTGCATATTGTTTGTATTCAACACATAAGCATAGAGAGATAAGTCCAAGACTGCGTTTAGTGATTCCTTTAAAACGGAATGTAAATGCAGATGAGTATGAAGCTATTGGACGTAAAGTGGCAGATATCGTTGGCATGGATTACTTCGATGATACAACTTATCAACCACATAGGTTAATGTATTGGCCTTCAACTAGTAACGATGCGGAATTTTTCTTTACGTATGAAGATTTACCTTTGTTAGATCCAGATAAAATATTAAATGAATATGTTGATTGGACTGACACATTAGAATGGCCAACGTCTTCAAGGGAAGAGAGTAAGACTAAAAGATTAGCAGATAAGCAAGGTGACCCAGAAGAAAAGCCGGGAATTGTTGGCGCATTTTGTAGAGCCTATACGATAGAAGAAGCTATAGAAACTTTTATTCCTGATTTATACGAAAAACATTCTACTAACCGTTATACCTATCATGAAGGTTCAACTGCAGGTGGATTGGTGTTATACGAAAATAACAAGTTTGCCTATTCTCATCATAATACGGATCCCGTAAGCGGTATGCTTGTGAACAGTTTTGATTTAGTACGCATACACTTATATGGTGCTCAAGATGAAGACGCTAAAACAGATACTCCGGTTAATCGACTACCTAGTTATAAAGCAATGCAGCAAAGAGCGCAAAATGATGAAGTTGTTAAAAAGCAATTAATTAATGACAAAATGTCTGATGCAATGCAGGATTTCGATGAAATAGAAAATAGCGATGATGCATGGTCTGAAACGTTAGAAATTACTTCGAAAGGTACTTTCAAAGCTAGTATCCCAAATATAGAAATTATATTGCGTAATGATCCAAATTTAAAAGGAAAAATAGCATTTAATGAATTTACAAAACAAATTGAATGCTTAGGGAAAATGCCATGGAATAATAATTTTAAAATACGTCAATGGCAAGACGGTGATGATAGCAGTTTAAGAAGTTATATCGAAAAGATTTATGACATACACCATTCAGGCAAAACAAAAGATGCCATTATAAGCGTAGCAATGCAAAATGCCTATCATCCAGTAAGAGATTATCTAAATAAAATATCGTGGGATGGACATAAACGTCTTGAAAAGTTATTTATCAAATACTTAGGTGTTGAAGACACTGAAGTGAATAGAACAACTACCAAAAAGGCATTGACTGCTGGAATCGCTCGAGTAATGGAGCCAGGATGTAAATTTGACTATATGCTTACACTTTATGGTCCTCAAGGTGTAGGTAAATCTGCTTTGCTAAAAAAATTAGGTGGTGCATGGTTTTCTGACAGTTTAGTTTCTGTTACTGGTAAGGAAGCATATGAGGCATTACAAGGCGTTTGGTTAATGGAAATGGCAGAACTTGCAGCTACAAGAAAAGCTGAAGTTGAAGCTATTAAGCATTTCATATCTAAACAAGTTGACCGGTTTCGTGTTGCTTATGGACATTATATTGAAGATTTTCCAAGGCAATGTATTTTCATTGGTACAACTAATAAAGTTGATTTCTTAAGAGATGAAACTGGTGGAAGACGTTTTTGGCCAATGACTGTAAATCCAGAGAGAGTTGAAGTGAACTGGTCTAAACTAACCAAAGAAGAGATCGACCAAATCTGGGCAGAAGCTAAACACTATTATGAACAAGGAGAAGAGTTGTTCCTTAACCCTGAACTAGAAGAAGAAATGCGTTCAATCCAAAGTAAACATACTGAGGAATCTCCATATACAGGTATTATTGATGAATATCTTAACACGCCAATCCCAAGCAATTGGGAAGACTTAACTATCTTTGAAAGAAGACGATTTTATCAAGGTGATGTTGATATGTTACCAACAGGAAATGTAGATTACGTTGAAAGAAATAAGGTCTGTGCGCTTGAAGTGTTTGTTGAATGTTTTGGTAAAGATAAGGGAGATAGTAGAGGATCTATGGAAATTAGAAAGATTTCTAACGTCTTAAGACAATTAGACAATTGGTCTGTATATGAAGGCAATAAAAGTGGGAAAATTCGATTTGGAAAAGATTATGGTGTACAGATAGCGTATGTAAGAGATGAAAGTTTAGAGGATTTAATATAAGAAATATTGAATAAATATACATTTTTAGATGTTGTATCAAATGTTGCATCATTTTTTGAGTGATGCAACACGGTGGTGTAAAAAGTAATCGTAGGTGTTGTATCATTTTTGGTGATGCAACATTGATGCAACAAATGATACAACACCTCTTTCCCTTCTCGCTGTAAGGTTCAACCCTGTTTGTTTCCAATGTTGCATCAAATTCACTATAAAGTTTAAAAAGTAGTGTTAGGGAGTAAAGGGGTATAGGGGTAACCCTCTAACAGCTATTTTTAAAAGTTTGGCAAGAATTGATGCAACATCGGAACACAAATATAAATTTTGTATACAAGGTGAATAAATGAAAGAATCGACATTAGAAAAATATTTAGTGAAAGAGATAACAAAGTTAAATGGATTATGTTTAAAATGGGTCGCACCTGGAACAAGAGGTGTACCAGATAGAATTATTATTATGCCAGAAGGAAAAACATATTTTGTAGAAATGAAGCAAGAAAAGGGAAAGTTACATCCTTTACAAAAATATGTGCATCGGCAATTTGAAAACAGAGATCATACAGTGTATGTGTTATGGAATAAAGAACAAGTAAATACTTTTATAAGAATGGTAGGTGGAACATTTGGCGATTGATTTCAAACCACATAGCTATCAAAAGTATGCAATAGATAAAGTGATTGATAATGAGAAATACGGTTTGTTTTTAGATATGGGGCTAGGGAAAACAGTATCAACACTTACAGCATTTAGTGAATTGCAGTTGTTAGACACTAAAAAAATGTTAGTCATAGCACCTAAACAAGTTGCTAAAGATACATGGGTTGATGAAGTTGATAAGTGGAACCATTTAAATCATCTGAAAGTGTCTTTAGTCTTAGGAACACCTAAAGAAAGAAATGATGCATTAAACACAGAGGCTGATATCTATGTAACCAATAAAGAAAATACTAAATGGTTATGCGATCAATATAAAAAAGAATGGCCATTTGATATGGTTGTAATTGATGAACTGTCTACATTTAAAAGTCCTAAGAGTCAAAGGTTTAAATCTATAAAAAAGAAATTACCACTCATTAATAGATTTATAGGATTAACAGGAACACCTAGCCCAAATAGTTTACAGGATTTATGGGCTCAAGTTTATTTGATAGACAGAGGTGAAAGACTTGAGTCTTCATTCAGTCGTTATCGAGAAAGGTACTTTAAACCAACTCATCAAGTTAGCGAACATGTTTTTAACTGGGAGCTAAGAGACGGATCTGAAGAAAAGATATATGAACGAATAGAAGATATATGTTTAAGCATGAAAGCGAAAGATTATCTGGATATGCCTGACAGAGTTGATACTAAACAAACAGTAGTCTTATCAGAAAAAGAAAGAAAAGTATATGAAGAATTAGAAAAAAACTATATTTTAGAATCGGAAGAAGAAGGAACAGTTGTAGCTCAGAATGGGGCATCATTAAGTCAAAAACTACTTCAACTATCTAACGGTGCAGTTTATACAGATGAGGAAGATGTAAGACTTATACATGATAAGAAGTTAGATAAGTTAGAGGAAATTATAGAGGAGTCTCAAGGCCAACCAATACTATTGTTTTATAACTTCAAACACGATAAAGAAAGAATACTTCAAAGGTTTAAGGAAGCAACCACATTAGAGGATTCAAACTATAAAGAACGTTGGAACAGTGGAGACATTAAGCTGCTTATAGCACATCCAGCAAGTGCAGGACATGGATTAAACTTACAACAAGGTGGGCACATTATTGTTTGGTTTGGACTTACATGGTCCTTGGAATTATACCAACAAGCAAATGCTAGATTATATAGACAAGGACAAAATCATACGACTATTATTCATCACATCATGACCGATAACACAATAGATCAAAGAGTATATAAAGCTTTACAAAATAAAGAACTAACGCAAGAAGAATTGATGAAAGCTATTAAAGCAAGAATAGCTAAGCATAAGTAATGGAGGTATAAGATGGGAAAGGCGTCATATGATATTAAGCCAGGAACATTTAAATATATTGAATCAGAAATATATAATTTAAATGAGAACAAGAAAGAGATAAATAGATTGAGAATGGAGATACTTAACCCAACGAAAGAACTAGACACCAACATTGTGTATGGACCGTTACAAAAAGGAGAACCAGTTAGAACAACTGAGTTAATGGCGACAAGGTTATTGACTAATAAGATGTTACGTAACTTAGAAGAGATGGTTGAAGCAGTTGAAAGTGAGTACTTAAAGTTACCTGAAGATCATAAGAAAGTAATAAGGTTAAAGTATTGGAATAAAGATAAGAAGCTAAAGATAGAACAAATAGGGGATGCTTGTCACATGCATCGCAATACAGTTACTACAATACGAAAGAACTTTGTTAAAGCGATAGCGTATCATGCAGGTATCAAATAACATTGTGCAAAGATTGTGCAAAAGGCCTACAAATCTGTAGTAATATGATAGTATCGGAAAGATGTATAAAGTTATCTGAAAGTTATACGACATAAATACATGAGGCACATCGCTAAGCGGTGTGTCTTTTGTTATGCAATCAAAGAGGTGTAAGAGATGACCAAGCATAATAACATTTATAAGCATGGTCGTAAGTCATATCAATACGATTGGTTCTATCATTCAAAAGCATGGAAGAAGTTAAGAGAGATAGCATTAGATAGAGATAATTATCTTTGTCAAATGTGTTTACGCGAAGATATTATAACAGATGCAAAGATTGTGCATCACATTATTTATGTTGATGAAGATTTTAACAAAGCTTTAGACTTAGATAATCTAATGTCAGTTTGTTATAGCTGTCATAACAAAATTCATGCAAATGATAATGACAAAAGTAATCTTAAGAAAATTAGAGTTCTAAAAATTTAAATAAAAAAATTATTTAAATAAAATTTTATGCCCCCCTGCCCATCGGCTTAAAATGTTTTTTCGCCGGGTACCGGAGAGGCCCAAACGCTAGCAACGCGGATAAATTTTTCATGAAAGGGGGTCTTTATATGAAGTTAACAAAAAAACAGCTAAAAGAATATATAGAAGATTACAAAAAATCTGATGACATATTAATTAATTTGTATATAGAAACATATGAATTTTATTGTCGGTTAAGAGATGAACTTAAAAATAGTGATTTAATGATAGAGCATACAAACAAGGCTGGTGCGAGCAATATTATTAAGAATCCATTAAGCATAGAACTGACAAAAACAGTTCAAACACTAAATAACTTACTCAAGTCTATGGGTTTAACTGCAGCACAAAGAAAAAAGATAGTTCAAGAAGAAGGTGGATTCGGTGACTATTAAAGTTTTAAATGAACCTTCACCAAAACTATTAACAACATGGTATGCAGAGCAAGTCACTCAAGGGAAAATAAAAACAAGCAAATATGTTAGAAAAGAATGTGAGAGACATCTTAGATATCTAGAAAATGGAGGTAAATGGGTATTTGATGAAGAATTAGCGCATCGTCCTATTCGATTTATAGAAAAGTTTTGTAAACCTTCCAAAGGATCTAAACGTCAACTTGTATTACAGCCATGGCAACATTTTATTATCGGCAGTTTGTTTGGTTGGGTTCATAAAGAAACAAAACTGCGCAGGTTTAAAGAAGCTTTGATATTTATGGGGCGAAAAAATGGTAAAACAACCACTATTTCTGGGGTTGCTAACTATGCTGTATCACAAGATGGAGAAAATGGTGCAGAAATTCATTTGTTAGCAAACGTAATGAAACAAGCTAGGATTCTATTTGATGAATCTAAGGCGATGATTAAAGCTAGCCCAAAGCTTGATAAAAATTTCAGAACATTAAGAGATGAAATCCATTATGACGCAACGATATCAAAAATTATGCCCCAAGCATCAGATAGCGATAAGTTAGATGGATTGAATACACACATGGGGATTTTTGATGAAATTCATGAATTTAAAGACTATAAATTGATTTCAGTTATAAAAAACTCAAGAGCTGCAAGGTTACAACCTCTTCTCATCTACATTACGACAGCAGGGTATCAATTAGATGGTCCACTTGTTGATATGGTAGAAGCGGGAAGAGACACCTTAGATCAAATCATAGAAGACGAAAGAACTTTTTATTATTTAGCATCTTTGGATGATGACGATGATATTAATGATTCGTCGAACTGGATAAAAGCAAATCCCAACTTAGGTGTCTCTATAAATTTAGATGAGATGAAAGAAGAGTGGGAAAAAGCTAAGAGAACACCAGCTGAACGTGGAGATTTTATAACCAAAAGGTTTAATATCTTTGCTAATAATGACGAGATGAGTTTTATTGATTACCCAACACTCCAAAAAAATAATGAAATTGTTTCTTTAGAAGAGCTGGAAGGCAGACCGTGCACGATTGGTTATGATTTATCAGAAACAGAGGACTTTACAGCCGCGTGTGCTACTTTTGCGTTAGATAATGGTAAAGTTGCAGTTTTATCGCATTCATGGATTCCTAAGCACAAAGTTGAATATTCTAACGAAAAAATACCCTATAGAGAATGGGAAGAAGATGGCTTATTAACAGTGCAAGATAAGCCTTATATTGACTACCAAGATGTTTTAAATTGGATAATTAAGATGAATGAGCATTATGTAGTAGAAAAAATTACTTATGATAGAGCGAACGCATTCAAACTAAATCAAGAGTTAAAAAATTACGGGTTTGAAACGGAAGAAACAAGACAAGGAGCTTTGACCTTGAGCCCTGCATTGAAGGATTTAAAAGAAATGTTTTTAGATGGGAAAATAATATTTAATAATAATCCTTTAATGAAATGGTATATCAATAATGTTCAGTTGAAACTAGACAGAAACGGAAACTGGTTGCCGTCTAAGCAAAGCAGATATCGTAAAATAGATGGCTTTGCAGCATTTTTAAACACATATACAGATATTATGAATAAAGTTGTTTCTGATAGTGGTGAAGGAAACATAGAGTTTATTAGTATTAAAGACATAATGCGTTAAGGAGGTGAATGTTATCGCAAAAGAGAATATTGTCACACGCATAAAGAAAAAATTGATAGACAATTGGATTGATCAGTCAACTTCTAAGCTTTATGACTTTAGCCCATGGAAAAATAGATCTTTTTGGGGTGTAATTAATAATACGCTTGAAACTAATGAAACGATATTTTCAGCTATTACAAAGTTATCTAATTCGATGGCTAGTTTGCCCTTGAAAATGTATGAAGATTATAAAGTAGTTAATACAGAAGTATCTGATTTACTTACAGTGTCACCGAATAATTCTCTGAGCAGTTTTGATTTTATTAATCAAATTGAAACAATCAGAAATGAAAAAGGTAATGCATATGTGCTAATTGAACGAGACATCTATCATCAACCATCAAAGCTTTTCTTATTAAATCCAGATGTTGTTGAAATGTTAATTGAAAACCAATCACGTGAACTTTATTATTCCATTCATGCTGCAACTGGAAATAAATTGATTGTTCATAATATGGACATGTTGCATTTTAAACACATCGTGGCATCTAATATGGTGCAAGGCATTAGTCCGATTGATGTGTTGAAGAATACAACTGATTTTGATAATGCAGTAAGAACCTTTAATCTTACAGAAATGCAAAAACCTGATTCTTTCATGCTTAAATATGGTTCCAATGTAGGTAAAGAAAAAAGGCAGCAAGTGTTAGAAGATTTCAAACAGTACTATGAAGAAAACGGTGGAATATTATTCCAAGAGCCTGGTGTTGAAATCGAACCGTTACCTAAAAAATATGTCTCTGAAGATATAGTGGCAAGCGAGAATTTAACAAGAGAAAGAGTAGCTAACGTTTTTCAATTGCCCTCAGTATTCTTAAATGCAAGATCAAATACAAATTTCGCGAAAAATGAAGAGTTAAACAGATTTTACTTGCAGCATACCTTATTGCCAATCGTCAAACAGTATGAAGAAGAATTTAATCGGAAACTACTTACTAAAACAGACAGAGAAAAAAATAGGTATTTTAAATTTAACGTTAAATCTTATTTAAGGGCTGATAGTGCAACACAAGCAGAAGTGTACTTTAAAGCAGTTCGTAGTGGTTACTACACTATAAATGACATTAGAGAGTGGGAAGATTTACCACCAGTTGAAGGTGGAGATAAGCCGCTAATAAGCGGTGATTTATACCCAATTGACACGCCACTTGAATTAAGAAAATCTTTGAAAGGTGGTGATAAAAATGTCAATGAAAGCTAAGTATTTTCAAATGAAAAGAAAATCAAAAAGTAAAGGTGAAATATTCATTTATGGTGATATTGTAAGTGATAAATGGTTTGAAAGTGATGTAACTGCTACAGATTTCAAAAATAAACTAGATGAACTAGGAGACATCAGTGAAATAGATGTTCATATAAATTCATCTGGAGGCAGTGTATTTGAAGGACATGCAATATACAATATGCTAAAAATGCATCCTGCAAAAATTAATATCTATGTCGATGCCTTAGCGGCATCAATTGCTAGTGTTATCGCTATGAGTGGTGACACTATTTTTATGCACAAAAATAGTTTTTTAATGATTCATAATTCATGGGTTATGACTGTAGGTAATGCAGAAGAATTAAGAAAGACAGCGGATTTACTTGAAAAAACAGATGCTGTTAGTAATTCAGCTTATTTAGATAAAGCAAAAGATTTAGATCAAGAACACTTAAAACAGATGTTAGATGCAGAAACTTGGCTTACTGCAGAAGAAGCCTTGTCTTTCGGCTTGATAGATGAAATTTTAGGAGCTAATGAAATAGCTGCTAGTATCTCTAAAGAGCAATATAAGCGTTTCGAGAACGTCCCAGAAGATTTAAAGAAAGATGTAGACAAAATCACTAAAATTGATGATGTAGATACATCTGAATTGGTTGAAACACCTAAAGAAAGTATGTCACTAGAAGAAAAAGAAAAAAGAGAAAAAATTAAACGCGAATGCGAAATTTTAAAAATGACAATGAATTATTAGGAGGAAATGAAATGCCGACATTATATGAATTAAAACAATCCTTAGGTATGATTGGACAACAATTAAAAAATAAAAATGATGAATTGAGTCAGAAAGCAACAGATCCAAATATTGATATGGAAGACATCAAACAACTAGAAACAGAAAAAGCAGGTTTACAACAAAGATTTAACATTGTTGAAAGACAAGTGCAAGACATTGAAGAAAAAGAAAAAGCGAAAGTTAAAGATAAAGGAGAAGCTTATCAATCTTTAAGTGATAATGAGAAGATGGTTAAAGCTAAGGCAGAGTTTTATCGTCACGCGATTTTACCAAATGAATTTGAAAAACCTTCAATGGAGGCACAACGTTTATTACACGCTTTACCAACAGGAAATGATTCAGGTGGAGATAAGCTCTTACCAAAAACACTTTCTAAAGAAATTGTTTCAGAACCATTTGCTAAAAACCAATTACGTGAAAAAGCTCGTCTAACTAACATTAAAGGTTTAGAGATTCCAAGAGTTTCATATACTTTAGACGATGATGACTTCATTACAGATGTAGAAACAGCAAAAGAATTAAAATTAAAAGGTGATACAGTTAAATTCACTACTAATAAATTCAAAGTATTTGCTGCAATTTCAGATACTGTAATTCATGGATCAGATGTAGATTTAGTAAACTGGGTTGAAAACGCACTACAATCAGGTCTAGCAGCTAAAGAACGTAAAGATGCCTTAGCAGTAAGTCCTAAATCTGGATTAGATCACATGTCATTTTACAATGGATCTGTTAAAGAAGTTGAGGGAGCAGACATGTATGATGCTATTATTAACGCTTTAGCAGATTTACATGAAGATTACCGTGATAACGCAACAATTTATATGCGATATGCGGATTATGTCAAAATTATTAGTGTTCTTTCAAATGGAACAACAAATTTCTTTGACACACCAGCAGAAAAAGTATTTGGCAAACCAGTAGTATTTACAGATGCAGCAGTTAAACCTATTGTGGGAGATTTCAATTATTTTGGAATTAACTATGATGGAACAACTTATGACACTGATAAAGATGTTAAAAAAGGCGAATATTTGTTTGTATTAACTGCATGGTATGATCAGCAACGTACATTAGACAGTGCATTCAGAATTGCAAAAGCAAAAGAAAATACAGGTTCATTACCCAGCTAAGCCCCAAAAGGTTAATGTAACAGCTAAGGCTAAATCAGCTGTAATATCAGCCGAATAGGGGTGATGAAATGAGTTTAGAAGAAATTAAATTGTGGTTGAGAATTGACTATAATTTCGAAAATGATTTAATTGAAGGTCTCATTCAATCGGCTAAGTCTGAATTACTATTAAGTGGGGTTCCAGATTATGACAAAGATGACTTGGAATACCCGCTTTTTTGTACAGCGATTAGATATATCATTGCAAGAGATTATGAAAGTCGTGGGTACTCAAATGACCAATCTAGAAGCAAGGTTTTTAATGAAAAGGGATTGCAAAAAATGATTCTGAAATTAAAAAAGTGGTAGGTGATTTTTAAATGGAATTTAATGAATTTAAAGATCGCGCATATTTTTTTCAATATGTAAATAAAGGGCCGTATCCAGATGAAGAGGAAAAAATGAAGTTGTATAGTTGCTTTTGTAAAATATATAATCCTTCTATGAAAGATAGAGAAATTTTAAAAGCGACTGAATCAAAGTCAGGACTAACCATAATTATGAGGTCTTCTAAAATTGAATATCTACCACAAACAAATCACTTAGTTAAAATTGACAGAGGCTTATATTCCGATAAATTATTCAACATTAAAGAAATAAGAATTGATACACCAGATATTGGCTATAATACAGTGGTTTTATCAGAAAAATGAGTGTAGAAATTAAAGGGATACCTGAAGTGTTGAAGAAATTAGAATCGGTATACGGTAAACAATCAATGCAAGCTAAGAGTGATAGAGCTTTAAATGAAGCATCTGAATTTTTTATAAAGGCTTTAAAGAAAGAATTCGAGAGTTTTAAAGATACGGGTGCTAGCATAGAAGAAATGACTAAATCTAAGCCTTATACAAAAGTAGGAAGTCAAGAAAGAGCTGTTTTAATTGAATGGGTAGGCCCTATGAATCGCAAAAACATTATTCACTTGAATGAACATGGTTATACAAGAGATGGAAAAAAATATACACCAAGAGGTTTTGGAGTTATTGCAAAAACATTAGCTGCTAATGAACGGAAGTATAGAGAAATTATAAAAAAGGAGTTGGCCAGATAAATGAATATATTAAACACCATAAAAGAAATTTTATTATCTGATGCAGAGCTCCAAACATATATAAATTCTAGAATATACTATTATAAAGTCACTGAAAATGCTGAAACTTCCAAACCTTTTGTTGTTATTACACCTATTTATGATTTACCTTCAGACTTCATGTCTGATAAATATCTTAGTGAAGAATACTTAATTCAAATAGATGTAGAATCTTCAAATAATCAGAAAACAATTGATATAACAAAACGAATAAGATATCTGTTATATCAACAAAATTTAATTCAAGCATCTAGTCAGTTAGATGCTTATTTTGAAGAAACTAAACGTTATGTGATGTCGAGACGTTATCAAGGCATACCAAAAAATATATATTATAAAAATCAGCGCATCGAATAGGTGTGCTTTTTAATTTTTAAGGAGGAAATAAGCAATGGCAGAAGGACAAGGTTCTTATAAAGTAGGTTTTAAAAGATTATACGTTGGAGTTTTTAACCCAGAAGCAACAAAAGTAGTTAAACGCATGACATGGGAAGATGAAAAAGGTGGTACAGTTGATCTAAATATCACAGGTTTAGCACCAGATTTAGTAGATATGTTTGCATCTAACAAACGTGTTTGGATGAAAAAACAAGGTACTAATGAAGTTAAGTCTGACATGAGTATTTTTAATATTCCAAGTGAAGATCTAAATACAGTTATTGGTCGTTCTAAAGATAAAAATGGTACATCTTGGGTAGGAGAGAATACAAGAGCACCATACGTAACAGTTATTGGAGAATCTGAAGATGGTTTAACAGGTCAACCAGTGTACGTTGCGCTACTTAAAGGTACTTTTAGCTTGGATTCAATTGAATTTAAAACACGAGGAGAAAAAGCAGAAGCACCAGAGCCAACAAAATTAACTGGTGACTGGATGAACAGAAAAGTTGATGTTGATGGTACTCCACAAGGTATTGTATACGGGTATCATGAAGGTAAAGAAGGAGAAGCAGAATTCTTCAAAAAAGTATTCGTTGGATACACGGACAGTGAAGATCATTCAGAGGATTCTGCAAGTTCGTTACCCAGCTAACCCCCAAAATGTTGAAGTAGCAGTTAATTCAAAATCTGCAACAGTTTCAGCAGAATAGGGGCTTTCAAAATAAATCAAAGGAGAATAATTTATGACTAAAACTTTAAAGGTTTATAAAGGAGACGACGTCGTAGCTTCTGAACAAGGTGAAGGCAAAGTGTCAGTAACTTTATCTAATTTAGAAGCGGATACAACTTATCCAAAAGGTACTTACCAAGTGGCATGGGAAGAAAATGGTAAAGAATCTAGTAAAGTTGATGTACCTCAATTCAAAACCAATCCAATTCTAGTCTCAGGCGTATCATTTACACCCGAAACTAAATCAATCACGGTAAATGCTGATGACAATGTTGAACCAAACATTGCACCAAGTACAGCAACGAATAAAACGTTGAAATATACAAGTGAACATCCAGAGTTTGTTACTGTTGATGAGAGAACAGGAGCAATTCACGGTGTAGCTGAGGGAACTTCAGTTATCACTGCTACGTCTACTGACGGAAGTGACAAGTCTGGACAAATTACAGTAACAGTAACAAATGGATAATTATTTGAGACGCAGAATATCTGCGTCTTTTTTATTTGAATAAAAGGAGCTAATACAATGATTAAATTTGAAATTAAAGACCGTAAAACAGGAAAAACAGAGAGCTATACAAAAGAAGATGTGACAATGGGCGAAGCAGAAAAATGCTATGAGTATTTAGAATTAGTAAATCAAGAGAATAAAAAAGAAGTACCTAACGCAACAAAAATGAGACAAAAAGAGCGACAGTTATTAGTAGATTTATTTAAAGATGAAGGATTGACTGAAGAAGATGTTTTGAACAAGATGAGCACTAAAACTTATACAAAAGCCTTGAAAGATATATTTCGAGAAATCAATGGTGAAGATGAAGAAGATTCAGAAACTGAACCAGAAGAGATGGGAAAGACAGAAGAACAATCTCAATAAAAGATATTTTATCGAACATTAAGAAAATACAACGTTTCTGTATGGAGCAGTATGGGTGGACATTAACTGAAGTCAGAAAACAGCCGTATGTAAAACTTTTAGAAATACTTAATGAAGAGAATAAAGAAGAGACTGAAGAAAAACAAAGTGAACAAAAAGTCATTACAGGTACGGATTTAAGAAAACTTTTTGGAAGCTAGAAAGGAGGTTAATATGAATGAAAAAGTAGAAGGCATGACCTTGGAGCTGAAATTAGACCATTTAGGTGTCCAAGAAGGCATGAAGGGTTTAAAGCGACAATTAGGTGTTGTTAATAGTGAAATGAAAGCTAATCTGTCATCATTTGATAAGTCTGAAAAATCAATGGAAAAGTATCAGGCGAGAATTAAGGGGTTAAATGATAAGCTTAAAGTTCAAAAAAAGATGTATTCTCAAGTAGAAGATGAGCTTAAACAAGTTAACGCTAATTATCAAAAAGCTAAATCTAGTGTAAAAGATGTTGAGAAAGCATATTTAAAGCTAGTAGAAGCTAATAAAAAAGAAAAATTAGCTCTTGATAAATCTAAAGAAGCCTTAAAATCTTCGAATACAGAACTTAAAAAAGCTGAAAATCAATATAAACGTACAAATCAACGTAAACAAGATGCATATCAAAAACTTAAACAGTTGAGAGATGCAGAACAAAAGCTTAAGAATAGTAACCAAGCTACTACTGCACAACTAAAAAGAGCAAGTGACGCAGTACAGAAGCAGTCCGCTAAGCATAAAGCACTTGTTGAACAATATAAACAAGAAGGCAATCAAGTTCAAAAACTAAAAGTACAAAATGATAATCTTTCAAAATCAAACGAAAAAATAGAAAATTCTTACGCTAAAACTAATACTAAATTAAAGCAAACAGAAAAAGAATTTAATGATTTAAATAATGCTATTAAGAATCATAGCGCTAATGTCGCAAAAGCTGAAACAGCTGTTAACAAAGAAAAAGCTGCTTTAAATAATTTAGAGCGTTCAATAGATAAAGCTTCATCCGAAATGAAGACTTTTAACAAAGAACAAATGATAGCTCAAAGTCATTTCGGCAAACTTGCTAGTCAAGCGGATGTCATGTCAAAGAAATTTAGTTCTATTGGAGATAAAATGACTTCCCTGGGACGTACAATGACGATGGGCGTATCTACACCGATTACTTTAGGTTTAGGTGCAGCATTAAAAACGAGTGCAGACTTTGAAGGGCAAATGTCTCGAGTTGGAGCGATTGCACAAGCAAGCAGTAAAGACTTAAAAAGCATGTCTAATCAAGCGGTTGACTTAGGAGCTAAAACAAGTAAAAGTGCTAACGAAGTTGCTAAAGGTATGGAAGAATTGGCAGCTTTAGGCTTTAATGCCAAACAAACAATGGAGGCTATGCCAGGTGTTATCAGCGCAGCAGAAGCAAGTGGTGCAGAAATGGCTACAACTGCAACTGTAATGGCTTCAGCGATTAACTCTTTCGGTTTAAAAGCATCTGATGCAAATCATGTTGCTGATTTACTTGCGAGATCAGCAAATGATAGTGCTGCAGATATTCAATATATGGGAGATGCATTAAAATATGCAGGTACTCCAGCAAAAGCATTAGGAGTTTCAATAGAGGACACTTCTGCAGCAATTGAAGTTTTATCTAACTCAGGTTTAGAGGGGTCTCAAGCAGGTACTGCATTAAGAGCTTCGTTTATTAGGCTAGCTAATCCAAGTAAAAGTACAGCTAAGGAAATGAAAAAATTAGGTATTCATTTGTCTGATGCTAAAGGTGAGTTTGTTGGAATGGGCGAATTGATTAGACAGTTCCAAGATAACATGAAAGGCATGACGAGAGAACAAAAATTAGCAACAGTGGCTACAATAGTTGGCACTGAAGCAGCAAGTGGATTTTTAGCCTTGATTGAAGCGGGTCCAGATAAAATTAATAGCTATAGCAAATCATTGAAGAACTCTAATGGTGAAAGTAAAAAAGCAGCTGATTTGATGAAAGATAACCTCAAAGGTGCTCTGGAACAATTAGGTGGCGCTTTTGAATCGTTAGCAATTGAAGTTGGTAAAGATTTAACGCCTATGATTAGAGCAGGTGCGGAAGGATTAACAAAATTAGTTGATGGATTTACACATCTTCCTGGTTGGGTTAGAAAGGCTTCGGTAGGCTTAGCAATTTTTGGTGCATCTATTGGTCCTGCTGTTCTTGCTGGTGGCTTATTAATACGTGCAGTTGGGAGCGCGGCTAAAGGCTATGCATCATTAAATAGACGCATTGCTGAAAATACAATTCTTTCTAATACCAATTCAAAAGCAATGAAATCTTTAGGTCTTCAAACATTATTTCTTGGTTCTACAACAGGAAAAACGTCAAAAGGCTTTAAAGGATTAGCCGGAGCTATGTTGTTTAATTTAAAACCTATAAATGTTTTGAAAAATTCTGCAAAGCTAGCAATTTTACCGTTCAAACTTTTGAAAAACGGTTTAGGATTAGCCGCAAAATCCTTATTTGCAGTAAGTGGAGGCGCAAGATTTGCTGGTGTAGCCTTAAAGTTTTTAACAGGACCTATAGGTGCTACAATAACTGCTATTACAATTGCATATAAAGTTTTTAAAACCGCATATGATCGTGTGGAATGGTTCAGAAACGGTATTAACGGTTTAGGAGAAACTATAAAGTTTTTTGGTGGCAAAATTATTGGCGGTGCTGTTAGGAAGCTAGGAGAGTTTAAAAATTATCTTGGAAGTATAGGCAAAAGCTTCAAAGAAAAGTTTTCAAAGGATATGAAAGATGGTTATAAATCTTTGAGTGACGATGACCTTCTGAAAGTAGGAGTCAACAAGTTTAAAGGATTTATGCAAACCATGGGCACAGCTTCTAAAAAAGCATCTGATACTGTAAAAGTGTTGGGGAAAGGTGTTTCAAAAGAAACAGAAAAAGCTTTAGAAAAATACGTACACTATTCTGAAGAGAACAACAGAATCATGGAAAAAGTACGTTTAAACTCGGGTCAAATAACAGAAGACAAAGCAAAAAAACTTTTGAAAATTGAAGCGGATTTATCTAATAACCTTATAGCTGAAATAGAAAAAAGAAATAAAAAGGAACTCGAAAAAACTCAAGAACTTATTGATAAGTATAGTGCATTCGATGAACAAGAAAAGCAAAACATTTTAACTAGAACTAAAGAAAAAAATGACTTGCGAATTAAAAAAGAGCAAGAACTCAATCAGAAAATCAAAGAATTGAAAGAAAAAGCTTTAAGTGATGGTCAGATTTCAGAAAATGAAAGAAAAGAAATTGAAAAGCTTGAAAATCAAAGACGTGACATCACTGTTAAAGAATTGAGTAAGACTGAAAAAGAGCAAGAGCGTATTTTAGTAAGAATGCAAAGAAACAGAAATGCTTATTCAATAGACGAAGCGAGCAAAGCAATTAAAGAAGCAGAAAAAGCAAGAAAAGCAAGAAAAAAAGAAGTGGACAAGCAATATGAAGATGATGTCATTGCTATAAAAAATAACGTCAACCTTTCTAAGTCTGAAAAAGATAAATTATTAGCTATTGCTGATCAAAGACATAAGGATGAAGTAAGAAAGGCAAAATCTAAAAAAGATGCTGTAGTAGACGTTGTTAAAAAGCAAAATAAAGATATTGATAAAGAGATGGATTTATCCAGTGGTCGTGTATATAAAAATACTGAAAAGTGGTGGAATGGCCTTAAAAGTTGGTGGTCTAACTTCAGAGAAGACCAAAAGAAGAAAAGTGATAAGTACGCTAAAGAACAAGAAGAAACAGCTCGTAGAAACAGAGAAAATATAAAGAAATGGTTTGGAAATGCTTGGGACGGCGTAAAAACTAAAACTGGTGAAGCCTTTAGTAAAATGGGCAGAAATGCTAATCATTTTGGCGGCGAAATGAAAAAAATGTGGAGTGGAATCAAAGGAATTCCAAGCAAATTAAGTTCAAGTTGGAGCTCAGCCAAAAGTTCTGTAGGATATCACACTAAGGCTATAGCTAATAGTACTGGTAAATGGTTTGGAAAAGCTTGGCAATCTGTTAAATCGACAACAGGAAGTATTTACAATCAAACTAAGCAAAAGTATTCAGATGCCTCAGATAAAGCTTGGGCGCATTCAAAATCTATTTGGAAAGGGACATCAAAATGGTTTAGCAATGCATATAAAAGTGCAAAGGGCTGGCTAACGGATATGGCTAATAAATCGCGCTCGAAATGGGATAATATTTCTAGTACAGCATGGTCGAATGCAAAATCCGTTTGGAAAGGAACATCGAAATGGTTTAGTAACTCATACAAATCTTTAAAAGGTTGGACTGGAGATATGTATTCAAGAGCCCACGATCGTTTTGATGCAATTTCAAGTTCGGCATGGTCTAACGCTAAATCAGTATTTAATGGTTTTAGAAAATGGCTATCAAGAACATATGAATGGATTAGAGATATTGGTAAAGACATGGGAAGAGCTGCGGCTGATTTAGGTAAAAATGTTGCTAATAAAGCTATTAGCGGTTTAAATAGCATGATTGGCGGTATTAATAAAATATCTAAAGCCATTACTGATAAAAATCTCATCAAGCCAATACCTACATTGTCTACTGGTACTTTAGCAGGAAAGGGTGTAGCTACCGATAATTCGGGAGCATTAACGCAACCGACATTTGCTGTATTAAATGATAGAGGTTCTGGAAACGCCCCAGGTGGTGGAGTTCAAGAAGTAATTCACAGGGCTGACGGAACATTCCATGCACCCCAAGGACGAGATGTGGTTGTTCCACTAGGAGTTGGAGATAGTGTAATAAATGCCAATGACACTCTGAAGTTACAGCGGATGGGTGTTTTGCCAAAATTCCATGGTGGTACGAAAAAGAAAGATTGGCTAGACCAACTTAAAGGTAATATAGGTAAAAAAGCAGGAGAATTTGGAGCTACAGCTAAAAACACAGCGCATAATATCAAAAAAGGTGCAGAAGAAATGGTTGAAGCGGCAGGCGATAAAATCAAAGATGGTGCATCTTGGTTAGGCGATAAAATCGGCGATGTGTGGGATTATGTACAACATCCAGGGAAACTAGTAAATAAAGTAATGTCAGGTTTAAATATTAATTTTGGAGGCGGAGCTAACGCTACAGTAAAAATTGCTAAAGGCGCGTACTCATTGCTCAAAAAGAAATTAATAGACAAAGTAAAATCGTGGTTTGAAGATTTTGGTGGTGGAGGCGATGGAAGCTATCTATTTGAATATCCAATCTGGCAAAGATTTGGACGCTACACAGGTGGACTTAACTTTAATGACGGTCGTCACTATGGTATAGACTTTGGTATGCCTACTGGAACAAACGTTTATGCCGTTAAAGGTGGTATAGCAGATAAGGTATGGACTGATTACGGTGGCGGTAATTCTATACAAATTAAGACCGGTGCTAACGAATGGAACTGGTATATGCATTTATCTAAGCAATTAGCAAGACAAGGCCAACGTATTAAAGCTGGTCAACTGATAGGGAAATCAGGTGCTACAGGTAATTTCGTTAGAGGAGCACACTTACATTTCCAATTGATGCAAGGGTCACATCCAGGGAATGATACAGCTAAAGATCCAGAAAAATGGTTGAAGTCACTTAAAGGTAGTGGCGTTCGAAGTGGTTCAGGTGTTAATAAGGCTGCATCTGCTTGGGCAGGCGATATACGTCGTGCAGCAAAACGAATGGGTGTTAATGTTACTTCGGGTGATGTAGGAAATATCATTAGCTTGATTCAACACGAATCAGGAGGAAATGCAGGTATAACTCAATCTAGTTCGCTTAGAGACATCAACGTTTTACAGGGCAATCCAGCAAAAGGATTGCTTCAATATATCCCACAAACATTTAGACATTATGCTGTTAGAGGTCACAACAATATATATAGTGGTTACGATCAGTTATTAGCGTTCTTTAACAACAGATATTGGCGCTCACAGTTTAACCCAAGAGGTGGTTGGTCTCCAAGTGGTCCAAGAAGATATGCGAATGGTGGTTTGATTACAAAGCATCAACTTGCTGAAGTGGGTGAAGGAGATAAACAGGAGATGGTTATCCCTTTAACTAGACGTAAACGAGCAATTCAATTAACTGAACAGGTTATGCGCATCATCGGTATGGATGGCAAGCCAAATAACATCACTGTAAATAATGATACTTCTACAGTTGAAAAATTGTTGAAACAAATTGTTATGTTAAGTGATAAAGGAAATAAATTAACAGATGCATTGATTCAAACTGTTTCTTCTCAGGATAATAACTTAGGTTCTAATGATGCAATTAGAGGTTTAGAAAAAATATTGTCAAAACAAAGTGGGCATAGAGCAAATGCAAATAATTATATGGGAGGTTTGACTAATTAATGCAATCTTTTGTAAAAATCATAGATGGTTACAAGGAAGAAGTAATAACAGATTTTAATCAGCTTATATTTTTAGATGCAAGGGCTGAAAGTCCAAACACCAATGATAACAGTGTAAATATTAACGGAGTAGATGGTATTTTACCGGGCGCAATTAGTTTTGCGCCTTTTTCATTAGTATTAAGGTTTGGCTATGATGGTATAGATGTTATAGATTTAAATTTATTTGAGCATTGGTTTAGATCTGTGTTTAATCGCAGACATCCTTATTATGTTATTACTTCTCAAATGCCTGGTGTTAAATATGCAGTGAATACAGCTAATGTTACATCTAATTTAAAAGATGGTTCTTCAACTGAAATTGAAGTAAGTTTAAATGTTTATAAAGGGTATTCTGAATCAGTTAATTGGACCGATAGCGAGTTCTTATTCGACTCTAATTGGATGTTTGAAAATGGAATTCCTCTTGATTTCACACCTAAATATACTCATACATCAAATCAATTTACTATTTGGAACGGTTCTACTGATACGATAAATCCACGATTCAAGCACGATTTGAAAATATTAATTAATTTAAATGCGAGTGGAGGATTTGAACTGGTTAACTATACAACAGGTGATATTTTTAAGTACAACAAAAGTATAGATAAAAACACTGATTTTGTTTTAGATGGTGTGTATGCATATCGAGATATAAATAGAGTGGGAATTGATACAAATAGGGGCATTATAACATTAGCGCCAGGTAAAAATGAATTTAAGATTAAAGGAGACGTCAGTGATATTAAAACTACATTTAAGTTTCCTTTTATTTATAGGTAGGTGATTTAATGGATTATCATGATCATTTATCAGTAATGGATTTTAATGAATTGATTTGTGAAAATTTACTAGATGTAGATTATGGTTCTTTTAAAGAATATTATGAACTGAATGAAGCTAGGTACATCACCTTTACAGTTTATAGAACTACTCATAATAGTTTTGTTTTTGATTTATTGATTTGTGAAAACTTCATAATTTATCATGGTGAAAAATATACAATTAAGCAGACAGCGCCAAAGGTTGAAGGTGATAAAGTTTTTATTGAAGTTACGGCATATCACATAATGTATGAATTTCAAAATCACTCAGTGGAATCAAATAAGCTTGATGACGACAGTAGCGAAACTGGTAAAACGCCAGAATACTCTTTAGATGAGTACTTAAGATATGGATTTGCAAATCAAAAAACGTCAGTCAAGATGACCTATAAAATAATTGGAGATTTTAAAAGAAAAATACCAATTGATGAATTAGGTAATAAAAATGGCTTAGAATATTGTAAAGAAGCAGTAGATTTGTTTGGTTGTATTATTTATCCAAATGATACGGAGATATGTTTTTATTCTCCTGAAACATTTTATCAAAGAAGCGAGAAAGTGATTCGATATCAATATAATACTGATACTGTATCTGCAACTGTCAGTACATTGGAATTAAGAACAGCTATAAAAGTTTTTGGAAAAAAGTATACAGCTGAGGAAAAGAAAAATTATAATCCTATTAGAACAACTGACATTAAATATTCAAATGGTTTTATAAAAGAAGGTACTTATCGTACCGCAACAATTGGGTCTAAAGCTACTATTAACTTTGATTGCAAGTATGGTAATGAAACAGTTAGATTTACAATAAAAAAGGGCTCTCAAGGTGGAATATATAAGTTGATTTTAGACGGCAAGCAAATTAAGCAAATTTCTTGTTTTGCTAAGTCGGTTCAGTCTGAAACAATAGATTTAATAAAAAATATTGATAAAGGCAAGCACGTTTTAGAAATGATATTTTTAGGAGAAGACCCCAAAAATAGAATTGATATATCTTCAAATAAAAAAGCTAAGCCTTGTATGTATGTTGGAACTGAAAAATCAACAGTCTTAAATTTAATTGCTGACAACTCAGGTCGCAATCAATACAAAGCAATTGTTGACTACGTCGCAGATAGTGCAAAGCAGTTTGGGATTCGATATGCTAATACGCAAACAAATGAAGATATCGAAACACAGGATAAGCTGTTAGAATTTGCAAAAAAGCAAATAAATGATACTCCTAAGACTGAATTAGATGTTAATTATATAGGTTATGAAAAAATAGAGCCAAGAGATAGCGTATTCTTTGTTCATGAATTAATGGGATATAACACTGAATTAAAGGTTGTTAAACTTGATAGGTCACATCCATTTGTAAACGCATTAGATGAAGTGTCTTTCAGCAATGAAATAAAGGATATGGTACAAATTCAACAAGCGCTTAACAGACGAGTTATTGCACAAGATAATAGATATAACTATCAAGCAAATCGTATAAATCATTTATACACTAGTACTTTGAATTCTCCTTTCGAGACAATGGATATAGGGAGTGTATTAATATAATGGCAACAGAAGAAGTTAAAATCAAAGCGCTACTTGAAAACGATAAACAGTACTTTCCAGCTACACATTGGAAAGCTATAAATGGGATACCTTATGCAGGCAGTAGTGATATTGATGGATTGTCTCAAGACGGTATCATTTCGGTAGATGATAAAAATAAATTAGATAATTTAAAAATAGGCGAAGCAGGAATTATTCAAAATAGCATTGTACAGAAATCCCCAAACGGTAAATTGTGGAAAATAACAGTTGACGATAGTGGGAAACTTGGTACAGTGCTATTTTATTAGAAAGGAAGGTGCATTATGGAAAATTTGTATTTAATAAAGGATTTGGGAGCTTTAGCAGGTCGAGATTATAGAGCTAAGGAAATACAAAACTTACAAAGAATAGAGCAATTTGCGCTTGGCTTGACAACAGAGTTTAAGTTGCATCAGAAAGCTAAAACAATTCAACACTTCGCTGAGCAAATTTATTATAATGGTAGATCGCAAGCAGCAGTAAACAAATCTTTACAAAGTCAAATTAACGCACTTGTTGTGGCACCACGTAATAACAGTGCTAATGAGATTGTTCAAGCTCGAGTTAATGTAAACGGCGAAACCTTTGACACATTAAAAGAACATTTAGACGATTGGGAAACCAAAACTCAAATTAATAAAGAGGAAACTATAAGAGAATTAAATAAGACCAAACAAGAAATTCTTGATATCGAGTATCGTTTTGAACCTGATAAGCAAGAATTTTTATTTGTGACAGAACTTGCACCTCTTACAAATGCAGTAATGCAATCCTTCTGGTTTGATAATAGAACAGGCATAGTATACATGACACAAGCTAGAAATAATGGCTATATGCTAAGTCGTCTAAGACCTAATGGTCAATTTATAGACAGCTCATTGATTGTAGGTGGGGGTCATGGTACACATAACGGTTATAGATATATTGATGATGAGTTATGGATTTATAGTTTTATCTTAAATGGTAATAATGAGAATACATTAGTTCGTTTCAAGTATACGCCTAATGTGGAAATTAGCTATGGCAAGTATGGTATGCAAGATGTATTTACAGGACACCCAGAAAAACCCTACATCACCCCTGTCATAAATGAAAAAGAAAATAAAATTCTATACAGAATTGAGAGACCTAGAAGTCAGTGGGAACTTGAAAACTCAATGAATTATATAGAGATAAGAAGTTTAGACGATGTTGATAAAAATATTGATAAAGTTTTGCATAAAATCAGTATCCCTATGAGACTAACAAACGAAACCCAACCAATGCAGGGTGTGACTTTTGATGAAAAATACTTGTATTGGTATACAGGAGACAGTAATCCAAATAATAGAAACTATTTAACGGCTTTCGATTTAGAAACAGGAGAAGAAGCGTATCAGGTTAATGCTGACTATGGTGGAACACTAGATTCATTTCCTGGCGAATTTGCGGAAGCAGAAGGTTTGCAAATATACTATGACAAAGATAGTGGTAAAAAAGCTTTGATGCTAGGTGTTACTGTCGGTGGTGATGGAAATAGAACACATCGTATTTTCATGATTGGGCAAAGAGGTATTTTAGAAATACTTCACTCAAGAGGCGTTCCTTTTATCATGAGTGACACAGGTGGTAGAGTTAAACCTTTACCAATGAGGCCTGATAAACTTAAGAATCTTGGGATGTTAACAGAGCCAGGTCTTTACTATTTATACACTGATCATACAGTTCAAATCGATGATTTCCCATTACCAAGAGAATGGCGTGATGCAGGTTGGTTCTTGGAAGTTAAGCCACCACAAACTGGCGGTGATGTAATTCAGATATTGACGCGTAATAGTTATGCAAGGAATATGATGACTTTTGAAAGGGTGCTTTCTGGAAGAACTGGAGACATTTCGGACTGGAATTATGTGCCTAAAAATAGTGGTAAATGGGAGAGAGTACCTTCATTCATCACAAAAATGTCAGATATTAACATAGTAGGCATGTCGTTTTATTTAACTACGGATGATACAAAACGTTTTACAGATTTTCCAACTGAACGTAAAGGGGTAGCTGGTTGGAACTTATATGTAGAAGCTTCAAACACAGGTGGCTTTGTTCATAGGCTAGTTCGTAATAGTGTTACAGCATCTGCTGAGATACTATTGAAAAATTATGATAGTAAAACAAGTTCAGGGCCATGGACTTTACACGAAGGGAGAATTATAAGTTAATGAGTAATTTAGAGAAATCTGTAGCTATAAATTTAGAAAACACAGCGCATTATGAAAATATTTCAAATCTAGATATAACTTTTAGAACAGGAGAGAGTGATTCTTCTGTTCTTCTTTTTAATATCACTAAAAATAATCAACCGTTATTATTGAGTGAAGAAAATATCAAAGCACGAATAGCGATTCGAGGTAAAGGAGTCATGGTAGTTGCTCCACTAGAAATATTAGATCCATTTAAAGGTATTTTAAAATTTCAATTACCTAATGATGTAATTAAACGAGATGGAAGTTATCAAGCTCAAGTTTCGGTTGCAGAATTAGGTAATTCAGACGTGGTAGTTGTCGAGAGAACTATCACATTTAACGTTGAAAAAAGTTTGTTTAGCATGATTCCATCTGAAACAAAATTACACTATATTGTTGAATTTCAGGAATTAGAAAAAACTATTATGGATCGTGCGAAAGCAATGGACGAGGCTATAAAAAATGGTGAAGATTATGCGAGTCTGATTGAAAAAGCTAAAGAAAAAGGTCTATCAGATATTCAAATAGCAAAATCTTCAAGTATAGATGAATTAAAGCAACTTGCTAATAGCCATATATCTGATTTGGAAAATAAAGCGCAAGCATATTCAAGAACATTCGATGAGCAAAAGCGATATATGGATGAGAAACATGAAGCCTTCAAGCAGTCAGTGAATAGTGGTGGTTTAGTCACAAGTGGTTCTACTTCAAATTGGCAAAAAGCTAAGATTACTAAAGATGATGGTAAGATAATGCAGATTACTGGATTTGATTTTAATAATCCAGAACAAAGAATAGGTGATTCAACCCAATTTATTTATGTTTCGCAAGCTATAAATTATCCAAGAGGTGTTAGTACTAACGGTACTGTCGAATATTTAGTAGTAACTTCAGATTACAAGCGTATGACTTATCGACCGAACGGTACAAATAAAGTGTTTGTTAAAAGAAAAGAAGCGGGTTCATGGTCTGAGTGGTCAGAATTAGCTATTAATGATTACAATACACCTTTTGAAACTGTTCAAAGTGCCCAATCAAAAGCTAATATGGCCGAAAGTAACGCTAAATTATACGCAGATGACAAGTTTAATAAAAGGTATTCGGTTATTTTTGATGGAACAGCAAATGGTGTGGGCTCTACATTGTACTTAAATGAGAGTTTAGACCAATTTATTTTATTAATTTTTTATGGGACTTTTCCAGGTGGTGACTTTACAGAGTTTGGCAGTCCTTTTGGAGGAGGAAAGATTTCATTGAATCCCTCAAATCTTCCAGATGGTGATGGAAATGGTGGAGGTGTTTATGAGTTTGGATTAACTAAATCTAGTCGTACATCTTTAACTATATCAAACGATGTCTATTTCGACTTAGGAAGTCAAAGAGGCTCTGGTGCGAACGCAAATAGAGGGACAATTAACAAAATTATAGGAGTGAGAAAATAATGCAAATATTAGTTAACAAGCGTAATGAGATAATTTCATACGCTATCATTGGTGGCTTTGAAGAAGGTATTGATATTGAAAATTTACCAGAAAATTTCTCTCAAGTTTTTAGACCTAAAGCCTTTAAATATTCAAATGGGGAAATAGTTTTTAACGAAGATTATTCAGAAGAAAAAGATGACTTGCATCAACAGATTGACAGTGAAGAACAAAACACAGTCGCTTCTGATGACATCTTACGAAAAATGGTTGCTAGTATGCAGAAACAAGTTGTTCAAAGTACAAAGTTATCGATGCAAGTTAATAAGCAAAATGCACTAATGGCAAAACAACTTGTGACACTTAATAAAAAATTAGAAGAGGTTAAAGGAGAGACTGAAAATGCTTAAATTAATTTCACCAACATTCGAAGATATTAAAACATGGTATCAATTGAAAGAATATAGTAAAGAAGATATAGCGTGGTATGTAGATATGGAAGTTATAGATAAAGAGGAATATGCAATTATTACAGGAAAAAAGTATCCAGAAAATCTAGAGTCATAGGTTATAATCTTATGGCTTTTTAATTTGAATAAAGTGGGTGGTGTAATGTTTGGATTTACCAAACGACACGAACAAGATTGGCGTTTAACGCGATTAGAAGAAAATGATAAGACTATGTTTGAAAAATTCGACAGAATAGAAGACAGTCTGAGAACGCAAGAAAAAATTTATGACAAGTTAGATAGAAATTTCGAAGAACTAAGGCGTGACAAAGAAGAAGATGAAAAAAATAAGGAAAAAAATGCTAAAAATATTAGAGACATCAAGATGTGGATTCTAGGATTAATAGGGACGATTCTAAGTACATTTGTTATAGCCTTGTTAAAAACTATTTTTGGCATTTAAAGGAGGTGATTACCATGCTTAAGGGAATTTTAGGATATAGCTTTTGGTCGTGTTTCTGGTTTAGTAAGTGTAAGTAATAGTTAAGAGTCAGTGCTTCGGCACTGGCTTTTTATTTTGGAAAAAAGGAGCAAACAAATGGATGCAAAAGTAATAACAAGATACATCGTATTGATCTTAGCATTAGTAAATCAATTCTTAGCGAACAAAGGTATTAGCCCGATTCCAGTAGACGATGAGACTATATCATCAATAATACTTACTGTTGTTGCTTTATATACTACGTATAAAGACAATCCAACATCTCAAGAAGGTAAATGGGCAAATCAAAAGCTAAAGAAATATAAAGCTGAAAACAAGTATAGAAAAGCAACAGGGCAAGCGCCAATTAAAGAAGTAATGACACCTACGAATATGAACGACACAAATGATTTAGGGTAGGTGTTGACCAATGTTGATAACAAAAAACCAAGCAGAAAAATGGTTTGATAATTCATTAGGGAAGCAGTTCAATCCTGATTTGTTTTATGGATTTCAGTGTTACGATTACGCAAATATGTTTTTTATGATAGCAACAGGCGAAAGGTTACAAGGTTTATACGCTTATAATATTCCATTTGATAATAAAGCAAGGATTGAAAAATACGGGCAAATAATTAAAAACTATGATAGCTTTTTACCGCAAAAGTTGGACATTGTCGTTTTCCCGTCAAAGTATGGTGGCGGAGCTGGACATGTTGAAATTGTTGAGAGCGCTAATCTAAACACTTTCACATCGTTTGGCCAAAATTGGAATGGTAAAGGTTGGACAAATGGCGTTGCGCAACCTGGTTGGGGTCCCGAAACCGTTACAAGACATGTTCATTATTACGATGACCCAATGTATTTTATTAGATTAAATTTCCCAGATAAAGTAAGTGTTGGAGATAAAGCTAAAAGCGTTATTAAGCAAGCAACTGCCAAAAAGCAAGCAGTAATTAAACCTAAAAAAATTATGCTTGTAGCCGGTCATGGTTATAACGATCCTGGAGCAGTCGGAAACGGAACAAATGAACGTGATTTTATCCGTAAATATATAACACCAAATATCGCTAAGTATTTAAGACATGCAGGTCACGAAGTTGCATTATATGGTGGCTCAAGTCAATCACAAGATATGTATCAAGATACTGCTTACGGTGTTAATGTAGGAAATAATAAAGATTATGGCTTATATTGGGTTAAATCACAGGGGTATGACATTGTTCTAGAGATTCATTTAGACGCAGCAGGAGAAAGTGCAAGTGGTGGGCATGTTATTATTTCAAGTCAATTCAATGCAGATACTATTGATAAAAGTATACAAGATGTTATTAAAAATAACTTAGGACAAATAAGAGGTGTAACACCTCGTAATGATTTACTGAACGTTAATGTATCAGCAGAAATAAATATCAATTATCGTTTATCTGAATTAGGTTTTATTACTAATAAAAAAGATATGGATTGGATTAAGAAGAATTATGACTTGTATTCTAAATTAATAGCTGGTGCGATTCATGGTAAGCCTATAGGTGGTTTGGTAGCTGGTAATGTTAAAACATCAGCTAAAAACCAAAAAAATCCACCAGTGCCAGCAGGTTATACACTTGATAAGAATAATGTGCCTTATAAAAAAGAGGCTGGTAATTACACAGTTGCCAATGTTAAAGGTAATAACGTAAGGGACGGCTATTCAACTAATTCAAGAATTACTGGTGTATTACCTAATAACGCAACAATCAAATATGACGGCGCATATTGTATCAATGGCTATAGATGGATTACTTATATTGCTAATAGTGGACAACGTCGTTATATTGCTACAGGAGAGGTAGACAAGGCAGGTAATAGAATAAGCAGTTTTGGTAAGTTTAGTGCAGTTTGATAATTGTATATGATGAATCTTAGGCAGGTACTTCGGTACTTGCCTATTATTTAAAATTAATAAACAGTTAATTTTTACATGAATATATTAAATTTTAAAAAAACAAACGTTTTTAGTATATAAATTATTTTGTGTTCGTATTGTGTGCTATGATTAAAAAGTTGTTATGGTCAACTATATCGTGGTTTTATGTTTATTATCAATCAAAATATAAATTATTTATAATTTGTTTGGTAATGAACGGGTTTTTTTCGAAATAATAGTAAAAAAACACATTTGTAGATATTTTAAACTCGGTAAATCTTTTAATAAATATTTAATTTTATTAAAAGTTAAAAAGGTTTAATATAAAAATGTAATAAAATTTATAAAGAAAGGAAATGATTTTTATGGTCAAAAAAAGACTATTAGCTGCAACATTGTCGTTAGGAATAATCACTCCTATTGCTACTTCGTTTCATGAATCTAAAGCTGATAACAATATTGAGAATATTGGTGATGGCGCTGAGGTAGTCAAAAGAACAGAAGATACAAGTAGCGATAAGTGGGGGGTCACACAAAATATTCAGTTTGATTTTGTTAAAGATAAAAAGTATAACAAAGACGCTTTGATTTTAAAAATGCAAGGTTTTATCAATTCAAAGACTACTTATTACAATTACAAAAACACAGATCATATAAAAGCAATGAGGTGGCCTTTCCAATACAATATTGGTCTCAAAACAAATGACCCCAATGTAGATTTAATAAATTATTTACCTAAAAATAAAATAGATTCAGTAAATGTTAGTCAAACATTAGGTTATAACATAGGTGGTAATTTTAATAGTGGTCCATCAACAGGAGGTAATGGTTCATTTAATTATTCAAAAACAATTAGTTATAATCAACAAAACTATATCAGTGAAGTAGAACATCAAAATTCAAAAAGTGTTCAATGGGGAATAAAAGCTAATTCATTTATCACATCATTAGGTAAAATGTCTGGACATGATCCAAATTTATTTGTTGGATATAAACCATATAGTCAAAATCCGAGAGACTATTTTGTGCCAGACAATGAATTACCCCCATTAGTACACAGTGGTTTCAATCCTTCATTTATTGCAACTGTTTCTCATGAAAAAGGCTCAGGAGATACAAGTGAATTTGAAATAACGTATGGCAGAAATATGGATGTTACTCATGCTACTAGAAGAACAACACACTATGGCAATAGTTATTTAGAAGGATCTAGAATACACAACGCATTTGTAAACAGAAATTACACAGTTAAATATGAAGTGAACTGGAAAACTCATGAAATTAAAGTGAAAGGACATAATTGATATGAAAAAAATAGTCAAATCATCAGTTGTTACATCAATTGCATTGCTTTTGCTATCCAATACAGTTGATGCAGCTCAACATATCACACCTGTAAGTGAGAAAAAGGTTGATGATAAAATTACTTTGTACAAAACAACTGCAACATCAGATTCCGATAAGTTAAAAATTTCTCAGATTTTAACTTTTAATTTTATTAAAGATAAAAGTTATGATAAAGATACATTAATACTCAAAGCTGCTGGAAACATTTATTCTGGCTATACAAAGCCAAATCCAAAAGACACTATTAGTTCTCAATTTTATTGGGGTTCTAAGTACAACATTTCAATTAATTCAGATTCTAATGACTCAGTAAACGTTGTAGATTATGCACCTAAAAATCAAAATGAAGAATTTCAAGTACAACAAACGGTAGGTTATTCTTATGGTGGAGATATTAATATCTCTAACGGCTTATCAGGTGGAGGTAATGGTTCAAAATCTTTTTCAGAGACAATTAACTATAAACAAGAAAGCTATAGAACTAGCTTAGATAAAAGAACTAATTTCAAAAAAATTGGTTGGGATGTTGAAGCACATAAAATTATGAATAATGGTTGGGGACCATATGGCAGAGATAGTTATCATTCAACTTATGGTAATGAAATGTTTTTAGGCTCAAGACAAAGCAACTTAAATGCTGGACAAAACTTCTTGGAATATCACAAAATGCCAGTGTTATCCAGAGGTAACTTCAATCCAGAATTTATTGGTGTCCTATCTCGAAAACAAAACGCTGCAAAAAAATCAAAAATTACTGTTACTTATCAAAGAGAAATGGATAGATATACAAACTTTTGGAATCAACTTCACTGGATAGGTAATAATTATAAAGATGAAAATAGAGCAACTCATACATCAATTTATGAAGTTGATTGGGAAAATCATACAGTTAAATTAATAGATACTCAATCTAAGGAAAAAAATCCTATGAGCTAAACAGATAGATAATCAAAAAATCTTAAATATGTTAAAATTTACAAACACTTTCTTTCTATATTAGGGTAACCACGTCTTAATTGACGTGGTTATTTTTTCAGGGCAAAAAAAGGGCGGATTATTTAAATAAGGGCAAACACTTGTGGAAAATTTAAAAGGTTAAAAATAATAAAGAACTTGGTATAACAAGGGTTTTATACATTTGCGTACAACGACGAAATGTCAATTTACCATCTCATAATGATGATATGTTTATTTTAAACACTCAAGCTCATGCACGTCTTGATCAAATGGCACAACAATTTGAAGTTGTTTGTAATGGCTTGAACGAAAATGAAGGGCAAGCTATTCAAACAATGGATCAATCTGCTTCGTTAATTCGTTCAAACTTAATTCAAGTTAAAGAACAATTAGAAAAACTAGCAGTATACTAATTATTTATTAAAAGCTACTTGTTTTCATTGAGAATAAGTAGCTTTTTCAAACATAAAAGTTTTACAAACACATAAATAGGTGATGAAATATGCTTAAAAAGGCAAAATTAATCTTAATAGCAACACTACTGCTATCAGGATGTTCAACTACCAATAACGAATCTAATAAAGAAACAAAATCTGTACCAGAAGAAATGGAAGCTTCAAAATATGTAGGACAAGGCTTCCAACCACCTGCAGAAAAAGATGCGATTGAATTTGCGAAGAAGCATAAAGATAAAATTGCCAAACGAGGCGAACAATTTTTTATGGATAACTTCGGTTTAAAAGTTAAAGCTACCAATGTTGTAGGTAGTGGAAACGGCGTAGAAGTATTCGTGCATTGTGATGACCACGACATCGTATTTAATGCGAGTATTCCATTTGACAAATCAATTATTGACAGTAATAGCTCATTAAGAAGTGAGGACAAAGGCGATGATATGAGTACTTTAGTTGGTACAGTGTTGAGTGGCTTTGAATATCGAGCACAAAAAGAAAAGTATGACAATTTATATAAATTTTTCAAAGATAATGAAAAGAAATATCAATATACAGGATTTACAAAAAAGGCAATTAACAAGACACAAAATAGTGGCTATGAAAATGAATATTTTTATATAGTTGCAAATATACCGACGCTCCAAGAATATAGAAAATATTACGAACCCCTAATAAAGAAGAATAATCTGAATTTTAAAAAAGGTATGAAAGAAGCAAGGAAAGGAGTAGGCTATAAAGCTGAAATAGAAGTACATACTACATTGTTTTCGAAAAGTAGTAACTTTTCAAAGGACAAAAAATTAGATGATGTTATAGATTTGTCTGAAAGTACGAAAAAGTTACACCTTAATTTTGAAAATACGAAAATATTTTTACAACTAGCAAAATCTACTATTAGTACTAATCGAGTTAATTACAGTGATAATGAGTCTATAAGGATTGAGGTCGAATGACTTGAAATCAGCTAATTTCTCTATATTCTAAACAAACACATAAATGGGTGATGAGCTATGTTTAAAAGAACTAAACTAATCTTAATAGCAACAATACTGCTATCAGGATGTTCCGCGATGGAAAGTGAATCAAAAAAAGACACGAATATAGAAATAAAATCTGTACCAGAAGAAATGGAAGCTTCAAAATATGTAGGCCAAGGTTTCCAACCACCTGCAGAAAAAGATGCGATTGAATTTGCGAAGAAGCATCGTAAAGAATTTGAAAAAGTAGGTGAACAATTCTTTAAAGATAACTTTGGACTAAAAGTTAAAGCTACTAATGTTGTAGGTAAAGATGATGGTGTAGAAGTTTATGTGCATTGTGAAGATCATGGCATTGTATTTAATGCAAGTCTACCTTTGTACAAAGACGCCATCCATCAAAAAGGTTCAATGCGTAGTAATGACAACGGTGATGATATGAGTATGATGGTGGGTACAGTGCTGAGTGGCTTTGAATATCGAGCGCAAAAAGAAAAGTATGATAATTTATATAAATTTTTCAAAGAAAATGAAAAGAAATATCAATATACAGGTTTTACTAAAGAAGCAATTAACAAGACGCAAAACGTCGGGTATCAAAATGAATATTTTTATATTACATATTTATCAAGAAATTTAAAAGAATATCGTAAATATTACGAACCATTGATTCAAAAAAATGATAAAGAATTTAAAGAGGGTATGCAAAAAGCTAGAAAAGAGCTAAACTATACTGCTAATACAAATACTGTAGCAACGTTATTTAGTACGAATGATGAAAGGAATAGAAAAGAAAAGATAAATAATGTAATAGATTTATCCGAGAAAATTGAAAAAACAAAAGATATGCCAATCAAGAATACTATAACTACTCAATTAGGAAATAAACTTATTGGCACAAAAAAAGCTCGTTTTGATGATAAGAAAGTAGTGTCGTTTGGAGCATTTGAAGATGAATAAAATAAATGATAGAGATTTAACAGAATTGAGTAGTTATATGGTTTATCAAGACATCAATAAAGATAATAACTTTACAGTTAACGAAAAACGATTTAAGCAGGCAGATGTATTTGAAGATTTATATAGAGAGAAACTATAAGACGCAAATAAATTAAGAGAGTATAATTATTTGCAAAATGTAACTTTTAAAAGCGCATAAATGGGTGATGAGATATGCTTAAAAAGGCAAAATTAATTTTAATAGCAACGATACTACTATCAGGATGTTCAACTACCAATAACAAATCCAACAATGAAACAAAATCAGTACCAGAAGAAATGGAAGCTTCAAAATATGTAGGACAAGGCTTCCAACCACCTGCAGAAAAAGATGCGATTGAATTTGCGAAGAAGCATAAAGATAAAATTGCCAAACGAGGCGAACAATTTTTTATGGATAACTTCGGTTTAAAAGTTAAAGCTACCAATGTTGTAGGTAGTGGAAACGGCGTAGAAGTATTCGTGCATTGTGATGACCACGACATCGTATTTAATGCGAGTATTCCATTTGACAAATCAATTATTGACAGTAATAGCTCATTAAGAAGTGAGGACAAAGGCGATGATATGAGTACTTTAGTTGGTACAGTGTTGAGTGGCTTTGAATATCGAGCACAAAAAGAAAAGTATGACAATTTATATAAATTTTTCAAAGATAATGAAAAGAAATATCAATATACAGGATTTACAAAAGAGGCAATTAACAAGACACAAAATAGTGGATATGAAAATGAATATTTTTATATTACGACTATACCGTATAATTTAACTGAGTATAGAGACTATTTTGAACCATTAATAAACAAAAGTGACAGTGAATTTTCAAAAGAATTGTCAAATGTTAAGAAGCAATTAAAAGATAAGTCTAAAGTTTCGGTAACTACTACTCTATTTAGTAAAAAAAGAACTATACTAAAAAAAGTAACAGTGAAAATGTAATAAAAATGGCAGAAGAAATAAAAAAAGAAAAAGAGATACCAAACGGTATAGATCTTAGTATAAAATTTTCGGACAAAAAAATAAATACAGTTAAACCAAATTATAACGGTAAAAGCACTTCAGAATATGGTGTGTTTGACTAAGAATAAAATAAATGATGAATATTTAGCGGAGATTAGTGTATATTGGCTAGATTAAGTATTGAAAGACAATTCTACTATTGTTGTGAAGGCAAATAAGTAGAGATTTTAAGTATAACTTCTGGCGATTTAATTAATAATATAAATGGAAATACTGATATAAAGCTTTTTGACCTATTAGATTCTTATAATTTGCTTTCCATTTAATGACGATCTTGACCCAATTGAGTGATAGAATCAAAAAACCGTCCCAAAATCCATCTCAAAAAACAATCAAACAAACAACATTCCAACCAATGAACGCAACTCACCAATGAAACATTCTCCAATTACGTAACTATGATCTAATTAAAGCATAGTTATTGAGGTTTTGTGATATATAGTATAAAATTAATGAGAATTA
>ERZ1023293.10-NODE-10-length-112752-cov-457.253831_pt1 | contig 112752 bp, 126 predicted proteins | sample MGYA00380470_ERZ1023293 | MGnify/ENA primary metagenome ERZ1023293 (study PRJEB33173, sample SAMEA4830329) | metagenome | study: EMG produced TPA metagenomics assembly of the PRJEB25223 data set... | reverse complement strand
AGGGAGTGGGACAGAAATAATATTTAACAAAATTTATTTCGTTCTACCCCAACTTACACATTATTGTAAGCTGACAGAAAGTCAGCTTCTATGTTGGGGCCCCGCCAACTTGCATTGTTTGCTGAAATTGGGAATCCAACTTCTCTTTGTTGGGGCCCACCCCAACTTGCATTGTCTGTAGAATTTCCTTTCGAAATTCTCTTTGTTGGGGCCCCACTAGAATTGAAAAAAGCTTGTTACAAGCGTATTTTCTTTCAGTCAACTACTACCAATATAACATTGTAGTGCCTAGGACATTGAATTTATGACCCAGGCTCAGTCTTATTTCATCATTCTTAATATCGTTAAAGACCAACTTGTATCTCAAACAAATACTATCTCAATATGTACAAAGGTTGTTATTTATTCAGCATTTTTGCCGTTCTTCGTTATATAGACTTCATCAATTATGCTATTTTACCTTTAAAATGATGTTGTAAATATAATGTTGTCTTTATACAAAAATGTTTTATACCTTTTTATTATACAGTTTGCCTTAATATAATTAAAGCTAACGCATTAATAAAATTAATATTTTTACCAATAACATGTACAATGAATAAAGTTAAATGTAATATGACTTCTATAGATATAAATAAACCCTCGATTGCATCTAAGTCAGCAACCAAGGGTTCAGTGTTATATCATCATAGTCTGAGGATTAAAATTATCTTTTATCTAATTCTTGTTTTAATAGTTGATTTACTAATTGTGGATTAGCTTGACCTTTAGACGCTTTCATAATTTGACCAACTAAGAAGCCCATAGCTTTGCCTTTACCATTTTTGTAATCTTCAACTGATTGTTCATTATTGTCTAATGCTTCATTTACAAATTTTAAAAGTGTTGCTTCATCAGAAATTTGAACTAAGCCATTATCTTCCATAATCTGTTTAGCATTACCACCTTTAGCTGCTAACTCTGGGAAGACTTTCTTCGCAATTTTACTGCTCATTGTTCCGTCTTCGATAAGTTTAATCATACCTGCTAAATTTTCTGGTGTTAATTTAGTATCTAATAATTCTACTTGATTTTTATTTAAATATTCGTTTACGCCACCCATTAACCAGTTAGATGTTAATTTAACATCTGCACCGTGTTCAATTGTTGATTCAAAGAAATCTGACATTTCTTTAGTCAATGTTAATACGTGTGCATCGTATGCAGGTAAACCTAATTCATTTACATACTTAGCTTTACGCTCATCTGGTAATTCAGGAATTGTCTGACGAACACGCTCTTTCCAAGCATCATCAATATATAAAGGCACAATGTCAGGCTCTGGGAAGTAACGGTAATCATCAGAACCTTCTTTAACACGCATTAAAATTGTTTTACCTGTAGATTCATCAAATCGACGTGTTTCTTGTCCGATTTCTCCACCATTTAACAATTCTTCTTCTTGGCGTTTTTCTTCATATTCTAAACCTTTACGTACATAGTTAAATGAGTTTAAGTTTTTCAATTCGGCTTTAGTACCAAATTTTTCTTGACCATATGGACGCAAAGAGATGTTAGCATCACAACGTAAAGATCCCTCTTCCATCTTAACGTCTGATACACCAGTGTATTGAATAATTGAACGTAATTTTTCTAAATATGCATATGCTTCTTTAGGTGAACGAATATCTGGTTCAGATACGATTTCAATTAGCGGTGTACCTTGACGGTTCAAGTCAACTAATGAATACTCACCTTTATGTGTTGACTTACCAGCATCTTCTTCCATGTGAAGACGAGTAATACCGATTCGTTTTGTTTCACCGTCGACTTCGATATCGATATATCCATTTTCACCAATTGGTTGATCAAATTGAGAAATTTGATATGCCTTTGGATTATCTGGATAGAAATAGTTCTTACGGTCAAACTTAGATTCTGTTGCGATTTCCATATTTAGTGCCATTGCAGCACGCATTGCCCAGTCTACTGCACGCTTATTAACAACTGGTAAGACACCTGGATATGCTAAGTCGATAACATTTGTATTTGAGTTAGGTTCTGCTCCAAAATGCGCTGGTGATGGAGAAAACATTTTTGAGTCCGTTTTTAACTCTACGTGAACTTCAAGTCCTATAACTGTTTCAAAATGCATGATTTCCACTCCTTATAATTTTTCATAAACGTCATGTAAATTGTATTGTGTTTCATATTGATAAGCGACACGATATAACGTTTTTTCATCGAATGGTTTACCAATGAACTGTAAACCGATTGGTCGGCCATTTGATTGTCCACAAGGAACAGAAATACCAGGTAATCCAGCTAAGTTTACTGGTGTTGTTAATAAATCATTGGCATACATTGTTAATGGATCATCAATTTCTTCACCTAAATTAAACGCAGTTGTAGGCGCTGTTGGACCAACTACTACATCATAATTTTCGAATACTTTATCAAAGTCATTTTTAATCAATGTTCTAACTTTTTGAGATTTTTTATAGTAAGCATCGTAGTAACCTGAACTTAATGCAAATGTACCTAAGAAAATACGACGTTTTACTTCTTTACCGAAACCTTCAGATCTTGACATTTTATATAATTCTTCTAATGAATGAGCTTCTTTAGAATGATAACCATAACGAATTCCGTCAAAACGAGAAAGGTTTGACGAAGCTTCTGATGATGCAATCACGTAATATGATGGAATACCAAATTTAGTATTTGGCAATGATACTTCCTCAACGACAGCACCTAAAGATTTTAAAGTTTCTACAGCGTTTTGAACTGCTTCTTTTACGTCATCAGCTACACCTTCACCTAAGTATTCTTTAGGTAATGCAACTTTTAATCCTTTAATATCTTTACCAATTTCAGATGTAAAGTCTACATCATCAACAGGTGCACTTGTAGAGTCATTAACATCTGCACCAGAAATAGCTTCTAATACGATTGCATTATCTTTTACATTTCGAGTCAATGGACCAATTTGGTCTAATGAAGATGCAAAAGCAACTAATCCAAATCGAGATACACGACCGTATGTTGGTTTCATACCGACAACGCCACAATATGCAGCCGGTTGTCTAATTGAACCACCTGTGTCTGAACCTAAGCTAAATGGTACTAAGCCAGCTGCAACTGCTGCTGCAGATCCACCTGATGAACCACCTGGTACTGCTTTATGATCAAATGGGTTAACTGTTTTTTTGAAATAAGATGTTTCTGTTGAACCACCCATTGCAAACTCATCCATATTTAATTTACCGATTAAAACGGCATTCTCATTATGTAGTTTTTCCATTACAGTAGATTCGTAAATTGGCACAAAACCTTCTAACATTTTACTTGCACATGTTGTTTCTAATCCGTTTGTAATAATGTTATCTTTTATACCCATTGGAATACCAAATAATTTGCCATCCATTTGGTCTTTTGCTTGTAATTCATCCAATTCTTGCGCTTTTTTAATTGCATTTTCTTTATCCAGCGCTAGAAAAGACTTAATTGTTGGATCAGTCTCTTCAATTGCATCATATATATCTTTAACAACATCAGATGGTTTGATTTTTTTGTCTTTTATTAAAGTTAATAAATTCTCAACCGATTCGTAGCGAATGCTCATCTTACGCGTCCTCCTCATTCATGATTGTAGGCACTTTAAATTGTCCATCTTCTGTTTCTTTGGCATTTTTCAAAGCTAATTCTTGCGGAATACCTTTAATTGCTTTATCTTCACGTAAAACGTTTTGTAAATCTAAAACGTGATATGTAGGTTCAACGCCTTCTGTATCAGCGCTATCATTTTGTTTTGCAAAATCTAAAATGCTTTCTAATGTGTTGGCCATTTCTTCCGTTTCTTCAGGAGAAATTTGAAGTCTTGCAAGATTCGCGATATGCTCAACTTCTTCACGTGTTACTTTTGTCATTAATAAAAGCCTCCTTTAAGTCATTCATCACTAAATTGTATCAAATTTCCAATTAAAAATCTAAGTATTTATGAGGTGCTACTTTAATTTCATATAAACTATATAAACATTATCATTCGTTTACCAAATTATTTTTTATGAAAACAACACCCTTTAATATTAGACAACCCAATTCAATATTATGATTATGCAATTTTAATTATAAAAATTTGCCCATATCCAAAAATACGAAAGCGCTTTCTATATTGGTATACAAGTATTTCAAAAAGAATAAATTTAATTTTCCTACTTTTCTAAACATTTATCTTTATGTATAATGTTTTCAAGTAACTAAATTATAAATTAAATAAAGGGAGTGTTTATCATGCTTACAATGGGGACAGCATTAAGTCAACAAGTAGATGCCAATTGGCAAACTTATATTATGATTGCCGTCTACTTCTTGATACTAATCGTTATTGGCTTTTACGGTTACAAGCAAGCAACTGGTAACTTAAGCGAGTACATGTTAGGTGGACGTAGTATTGGACCGTATATTACTGCATTATCAGCTGGAGCTTCAGATATGAGTGGATGGATGATTATGGGTCTACCTGGTTCTGTCTATAGCACTGGTCTATCAGCTATGTGGATTACAATCGGTTTAACATTAGGTGCTTATATAAATTACTTTGTTGTTGCTCCTAGACTTCGTGTTTATACCGAATTAGCTGGAGATGCAATTACATTACCAGATTTCTTTAAAAATCGTTTAAACGATAAAAATAATGTGTTAAAGATTATTTCTGGATTGATTATCGTAGTATTCTTTACATTATATACACATTCTGGTTTCGTATCTGGTGGTAAATTATTTGAAAGTGCTTTTGGATTAGATTATCATTTCGGTTTAATATTAGTTGCTTTCATTGTCATTTTCTATACTTTCTTTGGTGGATATTTAGCTGTATCAATTACAGATTTCTTCCAAGGTGTCATTATGTTAATTGCGATGGTTATGGTCCCTATTGTTGCTATGATGAATTTAAACGGCTGGGGAACGTTTCATGATGTGGCAGCTATGAAACCTACAAATTTAAATTTATTTAAAGGGTTATCATTTATAGGAATTATCTCTCTATTTTCATGGGGATTAGGTTATTTCGGTCAACCTCATATCATTGTAAGGTTTATGTCTATTAAATCACACAAGATGCTACCTAAAGCTAGACGTTTAGGTATTAGCTGGATGGCTGTTGGTTTATTAGGCGCTGTGGCTGTTGGTTTAACAGGTATTGCATTCGTACCTGCTTATCATATTAAACTAGAAGATCCTGAGACATTATTCATCGTGATGAGTCAAGTACTCTTCCATCCTCTTGTAGGTGGTTTCTTACTTGCTGCGATTCTAGCTGCAATTATGAGCACGATTTCTTCACAATTACTTGTAACATCTAGTTCATTAACGGAAGACTTTTATAAATTAATTCGTGGTGAAGAAAAAGCTAAAACGCACCAAAAAGAATTTGTTATGATTGGAAGATTATCTGTATTAGTTGTAGCAATTGTTGCCATCGCGATTGCATGGAATCCAAACGACACAATTCTAAACTTAGTAGGTAATGCTTGGGCCGGATTTGGTGCATCGTTCAGTCCACTTGTGCTATTTGCACTTTACTGGAAAGGTTTGACACGTGCCGGTGCTGTAAGTGGAATGGTTTCAGGTGCCTTAGTCGTTATCGTTTGGATTGCGTGGATTAAACCATTGGCACATATCAACGAAATATTCGGCTTATATGAAATTATTCCTGGATTTATTGTAAGTGTAATCGTTACATATGTTGTAAGTAAACTTACTAAAAAACCTGGTGCATTTGTTGAAACTGACTTAAACAAAGTTCGTGACATCGTTAGAGAAAAATAAAATTTTATGTCATATCTCGTGCATGAATGAAATATTAAATGCACTCTAATAATCGATTGTTGAAATAACCTGAAAGTTATTTCTCAATCGATTTTTCTATGTTAAAGTTTAATTTTTTAATCGCTATTCTATTAAAAATGTATCATCTAATTTAGAAGCTATTTATCACCATACATTCGACCGTATTTCTCCATCAAATCAATTAAGGGCAAGATATCTTTACCTTTGTCAGTCAAACTATATATAACTTTAGGCGGAACTTCTGCATATACTTCTCTATTTAAAATACCATCTGATTCTAATTCTTTAAGCTGTTTTGTTAGTGATCCTTGAGATATATTTGCGAAAAATTTCTTAATTTCACCAAATCGTTTTCCCTCTGTTTTTAAGTACCAAATAATTAGATTTTTATATCTTCCAGATAACACATTTTGTGTGTATGCAATGCTATATAGATTTCTATGTTCTTCAATAAAATTTTCATCAAATCCATCGTTACATATTTTAACCATTTAGCTCTACCTCTCCACATTAGTATGATTGTTAGTACTTAGTTAATTATTTTTGCCTACTTCCCTATTTATATCATATATACTAACGTATTTTATATATTTCGATTATAAAAGGAGGGTAATCATGGAAAATAGAGTTTCTAAAATTTTAAATATAGAGAAACCGATTATTCAAGGACCAATGAATGGATTAACCAATGCAAATTTTGTAGCATCAGTTAGTGAAGCAGGTGGTTTAGGCATTTTAGGTCCAAATGCAGGCGAAGCAAGAATTACGAATTCACCATTTGAAACCGCAGAAAAAATGAGATTGGAGGTAAAGAAAGTTAAAAAATTAACGAGTAAACCATTCGCCTCAACAATTATGGTAAGCGAAGATTTATCATATACTTCTTATCTTATCGACATGCTTATAGAAGAAAATATATCTGCCGTCTTAATTAACGGCATATTAGATCAAACTATCTTTAATAAACTTAAAGAAAATAATATTAAAATAATATTCAGACCACTAACACCTACAATTGAAAATGCCATTAAATCTGAAGAGTTAGGAGCAGATGCTTTTGTTGCTACAGGTTTTGATGAAGGCGGTACAGTTCCAGAAAAAATTATCGGTACTTTTTCGATTATTCCCATGATTGCTGATGCAATAAAAATTCCTGTAATCGCTGCGGGAGGCATCGGTGACGTACGAGGAGTTAGAGCTGCTTTTTGTCTAGGAGCTGAGGGCGTATTCGTTGGAAGTGTTTTAATCCCAACTTTTGAAAACCCAGCTGCGGAAAATGTTAAACAATATATTGTCGATTCAAATGCTGAAGATTTAATCTTATTTCGAACTATTCCATCCTATTATCGTTCACTACCTGGAAAACTAGCTAGAGAATTAGAAGAAATGGATAAAAATGGAGCAACTAATGAAGAATTAGCAAAACATATGGGTGGTGGTCGAAATATGCGTCTTGGAATGTTAAACGGAGATACAGAAAATGGGTATGTTTCTGTAGGTACTGGTATCAGTCCAATAAATTCTATAAGAAGCACTAAATCAGTAATTGATGACTTGATGCAAGATTTCAACTAGTTTAATAATAAACGAACGTATTTATATTTATCCATGACTACTTTATTTAATAAACGATGAATATAATCATGGGTCTGTGACAGCATTCAATGACATGCTCCATTCAAAGTAAACTTTAAAGAAATCATTTTATAAATATGCCAGGCACTTTTATGGATTTATGTCCTAATCTCATCGATTTTATCATTTAACCACATTTAAAACTTTAACAAATTAAAAAGGTACTAATGTTAATCAAAATTCTGACTAACATTGGTACCTTTTTATTATCTTTAATTTACAATTAATTACTGTAAATATGAACTTGCGGTTCTTTGTCATCTTTTGTCTTACTAATTAAAGCACGTGGTTGGTTACCATCTTTAATACGAATTTCATAGTTATCGATTTTATCGAAATATTTATTCGCTTGTTCAGTAACGTACTGTGTAATACCAATTGTTTCAGCTTGTCCATAGTAATCGATTGGTAAATCTACTACTAATCGTTGTGGCTTTTTATCAATAAATTTAACTTTCCCTACTGCTTGTGTGAAATTAGAAAAATATGATTGCAAATTATCGTTAAATTGCTTGAAATTATTATTTAAATTTTCATCATAATCTGCTGCTGTTGAAGAAGGTAATAAAGCTGATTTTTCATTGATATTATGCCATTCATTAAGCTTTGTTTGACTCTTTTCTGCAGTCGCTTGAGTGATAAATTCACCTGGTGTGATTGAATCTTCACTTGATTGCTTATAAATTGCAAAATGAATTGGTATATCTTTTAAATCATCATTTTCACGTAACCTTGATAATATCTCACTAGCCATTTGTTTACCTTGCTTTTTAACTTCGCTATCATCTAGTTTTTTACTAAAAGTCGGTCCATCTTTTTCTTTTTTATAGTAATAAACACTATTCATAGCTAAACCAATCGTCATACCTTTAATATTCTTACCTTTTGTATCTCCACCACCATAAAAATCTTGCTCTAAAATGTTAGATAAATAGGCTGGTGATTTTTCTGCAATCTTTTCAGGATCTGTTTCACCTTCATGTGATGGATTAAGTCCTAAATTTTCATTCGCTTTCTTGTCTTTTTTATCTTTTTCAGACATTTTATCGATTTCACGTTTTGTATACTTAGGATTTAAATAGGCATTAATTGTTTTCTTGTCCAAAAATTGACCATCTTGATACAAATATTTGTCTGTTGGAAACACTTCTTTACTTAAGTTCAATAAACCATCTTCAAAGTCGCCGCCATTATAACTATTTGCCATGTTATCTTGTAAAAGTCCTCTTGCCTGGCTTTCTTTAAATGGTAACAATGTACGATAGTTATCACCTTGTACATTTTTATCCGTAGCAATTTCTTTTACTTGATTTGAACTATTGTTATGTTTTTGATTATCTTTTCCAGCCTGATCATCCTTATGGTTACCACAAGCAGCGAGTATAAAGATAGCTGTAATCAATAATACTAATGTACGCTTCATCGACATACCCCTCTAACTATTTAATTCATTTTGCTTATCTACAAATTGTTGCTCTGTCCAAATTTCAATACCTAAACTTTGTGCTTTTGTTAATTTTGAACCTGCATCTTCACCAGCAATAACGACATCTGTATTTTTAGTAACGCTACTTGTAACTTTAGCACCTTGTGATGCAAGCCATTTAGATGCTTCATTGCGTGTCATTTGATGTAGCTTACCAGTTAGTACTATCGTTTTACCACTAAATTCAGGATGTCCTTCAATATCTGATGTTTTGATACCTTTATAAATCATATTAACATGTTTATCTTTTAATTTTTGAATTAAAGCACGAATATCTTCATTTTCTAAGTAAGTAACTACAGATTGTGCTACTTTATCGCCTATATCATGAATTTCTACTAATTCCGCTTCAGTTGCCGTTAGTAATCGATCTATCGTTTCATATTTTTCTGCTAACACTTGGCTCGCTTTAACACCTAAATGCCTAATACCTAGACCAAATAATAAATTTTCTAAAGAATTGTCCTTAGCTTGTTGAATGGCAGCTAATAAATTATCAACTTTCTTCTGCCCCATTCTATCTAAAGGTAATAAATCTTCTTCTGTTAAATAGAAAATATCAGCAACATCTTTAATTAATTCGCTTTGATAAAGCTGTTGAATAATTTTAGTGCCTAAACCATCAATATTCATGGCTTGTCTTGATACAAAGTGAATCAATCCTTCAACAAGTTGTGCTTGGCATTTTGGATTAATGCAACGAAGTGCTACTTCGCCTTCAATACGTACTAATTCATGTCCACAACTTGGACAATGGGTTGGCATATGATATGTGAAAGCATCTTCAGGTCTACGTTCTGGAATACTACGTACAACTTCAGGTATGATGTCACCTGCTTTTTTCACTACAACACTATCACCAATTCGAATATCTCTGTCATGAATTAAATCTTCATTGTGCAAAGATGCTCTTGATACAGTTGTACCAGCTACTTTTACTGGTTCTAAAATAGCAGTAGGTGTGACTACACCTGTACGTCCAATACTTAATTCAATATCTAATAATTTAGTTACTACTTCCTCAGCTGGAAATTTATAAGCAATGGCCCATCTAGGAGATTTTTGTGTGAATCCCATCTCATCCTGTTGATCTAAATCATTAACCTTAATAACAATCCCATCAATATCATAAGGTAATGACTCTCTTTGGCTTGTCCATTTTTCAATATACTCTAAAACACCATCGATATTATTTACACGCGCTCTATTTTTATTCGTTGTAAAACCTAATTTATCTAACTCATCTAATGCTTCACTTTGCGAACGCGCATTGAAATCAGTGAAATCATTGACACTATATATAAATACGCTTAGCTTTCGTTTTGCCGTTAATTTAGAATCTAACTGTCTTAATGATCCCGCAGCAGCGTTTCTTGGATTTGCAAATAACTGCTCATCATTTTTTTCTTTTTCTTCATTTAATCGTAAAAATGAACGTCTCGGCATATATGCTTCACCACGAACTTCTACATTTAATGGTTCTTTCATTTTCAAAGGTATCGTATGAATTGTTTTTAAATTTTCGGTAATATCTTCACCTGTTGTTCCATCACCACGTGTTAAACCTTGAACGAAGTATCCATCAACATATTTCAATGATACTGCTAAGCCATCAATTTTTAATTCGCACATATATTCAACGTTGCCAATTTGTTCACGTATGCGTTGGTCGAATTTTCTCAAATCATCCTCATTAAATGCATTCCCTAAACTTAACATTGGCGTGTCATGGTTGACTTTATTGAAAGAGGCTTGGGCTTCACCGCCAACTCTAACTGTTGGAGAATCTACAGTCTTATACTCAGGATGCTCCTCTTCTATTTTAATCAGTTCATGGAGTAATTTGTCATATTCACTATCTGGTACAGATGGATTATCCTCTACATAGTATTCATAACTGTATTGATTTAATAAATCATGTAACTCGTTCACACGAGACGATAAATCAGCCATCCCTTAATCCTCCTTTTTTTCAATTGGTGCAAATTGCGCTAACAAACGTTTTGGCCCTTGTGATTTAAAGATAATATCTAGTTCGATTGAGCCATTTTTCTCGTTTACATTACTCACCATGCCTTCTCCCCAGGCTTTATGCATCACTTTGTCACCTACATTCCAATCAGATGACGATACTTGTTTTTTCGTTGACGTTGTTCGTTGACTAAATCCACGTTTAGCAAAAGGTTTTGCCTTAGGTTGTATCGTTTGTCGTTTGCCACTTGAATGATTTTCTAAAAGTGATTCTGGAATTTCCTTTAAAAATCTAGATGGCATATTTGACTGAGGGCGACCAAATAACATTCTTGATGTCGCATGAGTGATATATAACACCTCTTCAGCCCTTGTGATTGCTACATAACAAATACGACGTTCTTCTTGCATTTCATGATCATCTTCACTTTTAATCGCTCTAATATGTGGGAATAATGATTCTTCCATCCCCATTATAAAGACGATTGGAAATTCAAGGCCCTTAGCCGAGTGCATCGTCATTAGTGTTACGCCATTTTCAGTATCTGCCTCATCAATATCAGCTACTAACGATAAATCCGTTAAAAAGTTAATTAATGACTGTTCTTCTAATGGGGTATTTTCCTCATAGTCTTTTGGTACTGACATAAATTCATCGATGTTTTCTAATCTACTTCGAGATTCTAGTGTATTTTCACGTTCAAGCATTTCTCGGTAGCCAGACTTTTGTAATACTTCATCAACTATTTCATGAATTTCTAAAAATTCTTGTTCTTTTATCAAGCTTTGGATTAACTCGTAAAAATTAAGACACTCTTGTGTCACGTTTTTTGACAATCCGATAAAATCAGCTTCTCCAAGTGCATCAAACATACTGATATTGTTTTGAAGTGCATAATTTTGAACTTTTTCAACAGATGAAAGACCTACACCTCTTTTTGGAACATTAATAATACGTTGCAAACTAATGTCATCATTACTATTGGCAATTATACGCAAATAACTTAATAAATCTTTGATTTCTTTACGGTCATAGAACTTTTGGCCACCAACCATTGTGTATGGCATATTAGATTTCATGAATGTTTCCTCAAGTACACGTGATTGTGCATTTGTTCTATATAAAATTGCCATATCTTGATATTTCTTACCATTACGTTGATGCTTCATAATTTCTCGTATTACAAATTCCGCTTCATCACGTTCTGTCATTGCTTCATAGTAATGAATTTTCTCACCATTCGTATTTGCAGTCCACAGTCCTTTTGGCTTACGTTCAGAATTATTTTTAATCACTTCGTTAGCCGCATTTAAAATCGTTTTCGTCGAACGATAATTTTGCTCTAAAAAGATTGTATTCGCTTCTGGGTAGTCTTTTTCAAATGATAAGATATTTTGAATATCAGCACCACGCCAACCATAAATTGACTGATCTGAGTCACCTACAACACATAAGTTTTTAAACTTACTTGCTAATAATTTAACTAATGTGTATTGTGCTTTATTGGTATCTTGATACTCATCTACATGAATATATTGGAATTTGTTCTGATAATATTCTAGAACTTCTGGTACACGCTCAAATAAGTTAATCGTTGTCATAATAAGGTCATCAAAATCTAACGCTTCATTACGTGACAATCGGCGTTGATATCCACTATAAACCGTTGCTACCATTTGCGAGTGATAATCTGTGGCTTCTTTTTGAGCATCTGCAGGTGTTTTAAGTTCATTTTTCAAATTACTGATTGCACCGATAAACATACGAGGTTCAAACTTTTTACTATCAATATTTTCATTTTTTAAGACGTCTTTAATAACAGATTTTTGGTCTGTAGGATCAATTATCGTAAAATTGCGTTCTATACCAATTCGATCTGCATCACGACGTAAAATACGAACACACATTGAGTGGAATGTTGACATCCAAATAACTTCTGCTTGATCACCTACTAATTTTTGAACACGTTCTTTCATTTCTCTTGCAGCTTTATTTGTAAAAGTAATAGCCAAAACATTGTATGGTGAGACATCTTTTTCGTCTAATAAATAAGCAATTCTATGTGTTAAAACACGTGTCTTCCCTGAACCAGCACCTGCCATAATTAACAATGGTCCTTCTGTTGTCTTTACAGCTTCACTTTGCTCTGTATTCATATGATTTAATAACGCATTCATTTACTAGACTCCTTTATTTTTACTGTTTTTAAAGCTTTTTTAATATCTTTATAAATAATATCACCGACGATAATTGTATCTGCAATAGCTGCCATCTCTGTCGCTTGTTGTTCTGAGGAAATACCGCCACCATAAAAAAGTTGCGTTTCTGTTAGATGTTCTGAGACAGCTTGAACCTTTGATACGTCGCCATAAATGCCACTATACTCTATATACATAACCGGTAATCGATACATATGATTGACCATTTGGGCATATGCTTCTAAATCTTCTGTTGTTAAATCTGTATTTGCTTTGGTATGTTTTGCCACTTTGCTATCAGCATTGCACACGACATACCCTTCAAATATTACTTCTTCAAAATCTATACTGTGTCCATATGTTTTAAGCGCTTCTAATAATGTACCATTGTGAAATGCAACATCTGTACTGTTCAGTACTGTAGGTACAAAATAAAAATCAAAACCAGGCATTACACTTTCGATGTTTGATATTTCAAGTACTAAAGGCAATGGGTATCTTCTTACTCTGCTCATTAAATGAATGACATTATCTTCAGTAACGTCATCAGTTCCACCAATCATAATTGCATCTGTTTGAGACATACAAATCGCATCTAAATCATCATCTGAAATATGTTTAGCTGGGTCTAATTTAAAAATATGGCGCCATTTTTTAATGTCATACATTTTCCGAAACTCCTTTTTTAACATACATATGATTATAGCATTTTTAAGTGTCGAGTTCTAAAGACTTAATATGAAATTTAAGTTCTTTTACTCTGTAAATTTTTTCGTGAAAAAACAATGATTATCTACCTTATTAGTGCAGATAGATAACCATTGTTTATCGTTCATTTATTATTCATTTGTTTCAATATTCATACGATCTAAAATCATTGTATAAGCATCATTACCCCATTGTAATGAACGCTTCACTCTAGAAATCGTTGCAGTCGATGCTCCAGATTCTTGTTCAATCGTTGCATAGGTATAACCTTGCTTAATCATTTTAGCAACTTGTAATCTTTGAGACAGTGATTGAATTTCATTTACAGTACACAAATCATCGAAAAATTGGTAACATTCTTCTCTATTTTCTAACGTTAGTATTGCATCAAACAATTCATCTAACGCTGCACCTCGTAATTTTTCAATTTGCATATCGAAACAACCCCTATAATTTTATTCTTTATGTCATTTTAACGCATTAACCTATTAAAGTGTAGCGATTTATATTTTATTAAATCTGAATCGTTACTTTATTTAATTTTATGCTAATCCAGCGCGTTCGAAAATAGTATCAACTTGATTCAAATGATGTTTAGGATCGAAACATTCATCCAATTCTTCTTTTGTTAAAACACTTGTAATAGACTCATCTTGTTCGATTAATTCACGGAAAGGTGTTTTCGTTTCCCAAGATGTCATCGCTTTTGGTTGTACTTTGTCGTATGCTTCTTCACGAACCATACCTTTATTAATTAATGCTAATAAGACACGTTGTGAGAAAATCAGACCAAATGTTTTATCTATGTTATTACGCATATTATCTTCAAATACAGTTAAACGGTCCACAATATTCGTGAAACGATTCAATGCATAATCTAGTGCTATTGTAACATCTGGTAACATAATACGCTCAGCTGAAGAATGAGAAATATCTCTTTCATGCCATAATGGCACATTCTCATAAGCTGTAGTAATATAACCACGAATTACTCTTGAAATACCTGTGATATTTTCAGAACCAATTGGATTTCGTTTATGAGGCATTGCAGATGAACCTTTTTGACCTTTTGCAAATGCTTCTTCAACTTCTCTTGTTTCAGTTTTTTGAAGGTTACGAATTTCAACGGCAAATTTTTCTAGTGACGTCGCGATTAATGCTAATGTCGCAATATAGTATGCATGTCGATCGCGTTGCAATGTTTGCGTTGATACAGGCGCTGTGCCAATACCTAAATGTTTACACACATAACTTTCTATTTCAGGAGGAATGTTAGCAAAAGTACCTACTGCACCACTCATTTTCCCTACTTCAATTTCTTCTCTTACTTGTTTGAAACGTTGTAAGTTACGTTGCATTTCCGTGTACCACAATGCCATTTTGACACCAAATGTAGTTGGTTCTGCATGCACTCCATGTGTACGTCCCATCATCAATGTATATTTATAATTTTTTGCTTTTTCAGCTAAAACGTCGATAAATCTTTCTAAATCTTTTTCAATAATGTCATTTGCTTGTTTAATAACGAAACTTAAAGCTGTATCTACAACATCAGTAGAAGTTAAACCATAATGTACCCACTTACGTTCTTCACCTAGCGTTTCAGAAACTTGTCTAGTAAAGGCTACAACATCATGGCGCGTTTCTTGTTCAATTTCTTGTGCACGTTCGACATTTACCTTTGCGTTTTGACGAATTTTTTGTACGTCAGCTTTCGGTATATGTCCTAATTCACTCCATGCCTCACATGCTAAAATTTCCACTTCTAACCATGCTTCATAGCGATTTTGATCAGTCCAAATATTAGACATTTCTTCTCTAGAATAGCGTTCAATCATTTTTTTAACTCCTATCGTATGTATACTCGAATTTTCAAAAACAGAACGTTTTTAATAAAAATAAACAAAAAGTTCGTTTTTAACTCTACTCTTCACAGTTTAACAGAATTGGTTATAAATGTATAAAAAATTTCCGTATATTCTCATTCTATTTTATTTTTTACATTAATACAATTATCTATGGCAGATTAATACTGATTTCTAATTGCAAATGTTCGCAACACTTTAATCTAATTGGTATTTATAATGATCCATTAAGAATATATTATTGCATTTTAGTTTTTCTCCCCTCACCTACACTATCCAACTTTTTATTACAATTAGGACAATCAAAAGCTTTAGTAATACCAGATAATATTCACTTTACTTCTCCTATTGTATGGAATTTTCAACAATCTACTTTTCCTAGTTTCATAATTTTTCTTCTTACATTTCCATAATATGTTTTAAAATTATTCACTTCTAATATAACAAATTTTCTACTCACAAAAAGAATATATGTTCTATTACATAGGTATAGCATTTTAAATATAAGCCATTAATATCGAACTCCAGAATCGTATAAATACGAAACTGTTTATAGAAAAATACGCAGAGATTTTCTTAATAGTAAATTTTTATAGCAAGACATAAATTGACTACGCTTCTTTCGAAATCAACTAATATATTTTCATGAAACTTTCGATCATATTAATTATTGAATGAAATGTTTACAATTTAGTAAATAAGCTACTAAATTATTACATAAACTGATAATGTGTAATAATTAAATATTTTTTAAACATAGATTAAAAATTTATATTGAAATTCTTAACTAAATTTAATATAATTATTTTATAATAAAAGAAAGGGGTTTTTATATGAAAAGAAACTTTCCAAAATTAATAGCTTTAAGTTTAATATTTTCTTTAAGTATTACCCCTATTGCAAACGCTGAGAGCAATTCAAATATCAAAGCAAAAGATAAGAAGCATGTGCAAGTTAATGTCGAGGACAAGAGTGTTCCTACTGACGTACGTAATTTAGCGCAAAAAGACTTTCTTTCTTATGTTACTTCGCTTGATAAAATCTATAATAAAGAGAAAGCCTCGTATACGCTTGGTGAACCTTTTAAAATTTACAAATTCAACAAAAAGAGTGATGGTAATTATTATTTTCCTGTTTTGAACACTGAAGGTAATATCGATTATATAGTTACAATTTCACCAAAAGTCACTAAGGATTCTAGTTCATCTTCTAAATACACAATCAATGTTTCTTCATTTTTATCTAAAGCCTTAAATGAATATAAAGATCAACAAATTACTATTTTGACAAACTCAAAAGGTTACTATGTGGTTACTCAAAATCATAAAGCTAAACTAGTACTAAAAACACCACGTCTAGAAGATAAAAAGGCAAAAAAGACCGAGAGTATACCTACTGACAATAATGTAACGCAACTAAAGCAAAAAGCTTCTGTCACTATGCCAACTAGTCAATTTAAAAGTAATAATTATACTTACAACGAGCAATATGTAAATAAACTTGAGAATTTCAAGATAAGAGAAACTCAAGGTAACAATGGTTGGTGTGCAGGCTATACGATGTCTGCATTACTAAATGCGACTTATAATACTAACAAATATCATGCAGAAGCTGTGATGAGATTTTTACACCCAAACTTACAAGGACAACAATTCCAATTTACTGGTTTAACGCCAAGAGAAATGATTTATTTTGGACAAACTCAGGGAAGAAATCCACAACTTCTTAATAGAATGACTACATATAATGAAGTTGACAATCTTACTAAAAATAATAAAGGAATTGCTGTTTTAGGTAGTAGAGTAGAATCAAGAAATGGTATGCACGCAAGGCATGCTATGGCAGTTGTTGGGAACGCTAAATTAGATAATGGACAAGAGGTTATAATTATATGGAATCCATGGGATAATGGTTTTATGACTCAAGATGCTAAAAACAATGTTATTCCAGTATCCAATGGCGACCATTATCAATGGTATTCATCTATTTATGGTTATTAAAATTTGTATTTTAGAAAGGTAAATAATATTATGGAACAATTTGAATTATTTAGTATTGATAAATTCAAATGTAATTCAGAGGCTAAGTATTATCTTAATATTATTGAGGGAGAATGGCATCCTCAAGATTTAAATGATAGCCCTTTAAAATTTATTCTCAGTACCTCAGACGATTCTGATTACATTTGCAAATATATAAATACAGAACACAAACAACTCACATTATATAATAAAAATAATAGCTCAATTGTTATTGAAATATTTATACCAAATGATAATAAAATACTACTAACAATTATGAATACAGAAGCTTTGGGAACTTCTCCTAGAATGACTTTCATTAAGCATAAATAATAAGACTATCTAGATATATTTAAGTAAACTATTAATCTTATTAAAGGACTCTAGGAAGTAAAATTTCATGCGATGAGATTGTTTTAGAAAAAGCGACGATATATATAATCTAACAATAATTTTAAAATATTAAGAACCCCCAGCATACGCTTTATATAGCTTGCTGGGGGTTTTTAATACAATATGGATTGAGCATCTTGCATATATAAACACTTAGGCTATTCAAAGTAAAATTACTCAAACTTTGAATAGCCTTTCCTCTTCAAATAATCTTTATTTAAATTGGATTATGTTATTGGATTTTCTTACCTACAAAAATGATTTCTTGATGTGATACTTCAACCGTGCCATCTTTTTGCTCTTGAAACACGGGTTTTTCAATACGTTTTACCGGCATATACCCTTGCATTTTCATTCGTGACAAACAATCAGCAATTGTTTCGTTCTCATTTACTTTGAATTTCATGTTCTACTACACTTTCCAGTTCTTCTGGTTCATAATCTTTAAGCTTTCTACGACGAATGCCTTTAGTCCAGAATCCACCATGTATGTTTCGAGGTTCATACGCAATGATAAATGCTTTCGGATCTAAATTTTTTATCGTATCCATCAATTTACGTTCATATTTTCTTGGTGTTAAAATTTGCATCACCATACGACTACCATCTCTACCAAACGCAGCATAGTGCGTAACGCCATATCCTAAATTTCGAAGTTCATTCGGTAAATCTAACTCATATTCTGCTGAAGTTACATTTACAACTGTATAACCTAATGCCAGTTTTTCTTCTATTTTCATACCAACAATGATACCTATTGAAAAACCAAATGCGTAGGCAATAATATTTTGAATATGGTCTAAATTAGACATAACCAAACCTAAACCAACGATATAAACTAATACTTCTAAAAAACTAACTGATGCAGCAATATAACGATAACCTTTCAACGTTAAAATTGTTCGCATCGTTAAAAACGTTACATAACAAACGTTAATGATAAATATAGTTAGTACCATTAACCATGGATTTTCTGTTACGAATGACATAAGGCGTCCCACTCTCTTTCAATTACACTTTAAATACCAAACTGCTTCAAACTAACCTTAATGAATGCATATTAATATAATATAGTACGAAAACTCTCATAAATAAATAGCGAATTTGTCATAAATAAAAATTTATTCTTAAATGAACATACTTACTTTAGTTCATATACTTTCAATTTATATACTGAAGTAGCCTAGCTGAATGTGGTTTAACGTTATTAATTCTAACTCATATTTAATTTAAGTCACACGTTAGAAGAAAAATTAAATTAGGATTTTGGCCACGTGTATCTTGTATATGCAAGTTCACGTTTGTGTGCATTTCGTATATAATGATTTTCAATTACTTTTTGTTCTTCTGGCGTAACTGGCTTACCTTCTAAATAATTATCAATCGCCTCATAAGTTACACCTAATGCATCTTCATCTGGAAGCTGTGGTTTATCATCTTCTAAATCAGCAGTTGGCGTTTTTTCATATAATTCCTTTGGCGCACCAAGATACGCTAATAATTGACGACCTTGTCGTTTATTCAAACCAAATATAGGTGCGATATCTGCAGCACCATCACCGTACTTCGTATAAAAACCAGTTATATTTTCAGCTGAATGATCTGTTCCTACTACAATACCTTGTCGGTTTGAAGCAATTGAAAATTGTACTTTCATACGTTCACGCGCTTTTTCATTTCCTTTTTGGAAATCTGTAAGAACAATACCGGCTTCTTTTAATGATTGCACACTTTGATCAACTGCAGGTTTAATATTTACAGTAACTATTTCGTCTGGTTCAATGAATCGCAAAGCTTGCTCAACTTCATCAGCATCTTTTTGAACTCCATAAGGTAATTTAACTGCAATAAACGTACAATCAATGCCTTCTTCACGTAATTCGTTAACAGACATTTGTACTAATTTTCCAACTAATGTAGAATCTTGTCCTCCTGAAATACCTAACACTAAAGATTTTATAAATGAATGTGATTGTACATAATTTTTTATAAATTGCTTTAATTCCATAATTTCTTCAGCACTATCGATACGCTTTTTCACTTTCATTTCTTGTACAATAACGTCTTGTAATTTACTCATTATCTTCTTCCATCTCCTTAACGTGTTCCGCAACTTCAAAAATACGTTTATGTTTATTATCCCAACATGCCTTGCTTAAATCGACTGGATATTCTTGTGGATTAAGGAAACGCTTATTTTCATCCCAAATAGATTGTAATCCTTGTGCTAAATATTCACGTGATTCATCTTCTGTTGGCATTTGATATACTAATTTACCATTTTCATAAATATTATGATGCAAATCAATGGCTTCGAAAGATTTTATAAATTTCATTTTATAAGTATGCACTGGATGGAATAATTTTAAAGGTTGTTCATCGTATGGATTTTCATTTTCCAAAGTAATATAATCGCCTTCTGCTTTACCTGTTTTCTTGTTTATAATGCGATATACATTTTTCTTACCTGGCGTCGTAACCTTTTCAGCGTTATTTGATAATTTAATACGATCACTATATGAACCATCTTCATTTTCAATAGCTACAAGTTTATATACTGCACCTAATGCTGGTTGATCGTATCCTGTGATCAGCTTTGTACCAACGCCCCAAGAATCTACTTTTGCACCTTGTGCTTTCAAACTCGTAATCGTTTCTTCATCCAAATCATTAGACGCGATAATTTTAGTTTCAGTAAATCCTGCTTCATCAAGCATACGTCTTGCCTCTTTAGATAAATAAGCGATATCTCCAGAATCCAATCGAATACCTACAAAGTTAATTTTGTCACCTAATTCTTTTGCAACTTTTATTGCATTTGGCACGCCAGATTTTAAAGTATGGAATGTATCTACTAGGAACACACAATTTTTATGTCTTTCAGCATATTTTTTGAAGGCAACATATTCGTCTCCATAAGTTTGGACAAATGCGTGTGCATGTGTACCAGACACAGGTATACCAAATAATTTACCTGCCCTAACATTACTTGTAGAATCAAAGCCCCCGATGTAAGCAGCTCTAGCGCCCCACAATGCTGCATCAATTTCTTGCGCACGACGTGTACCAAACTCCATTAATTTATCATTTGATGCAATTTGACGAATTCTACTAGCCTTTGTTGTAATTAGTGTATGGAAATTTACAATGTTTAATAAAATTGTTTCTATTAATTGCGCTTGAATCAATGGTGCTTCTACGCGTAACAATGGTTCGTTACCAAAGCATAATTCGCCTTCTTGCATCGAACGGATGCTACCTGTGAATTTTAAATCTTTTAAATATGATAAGAAATCATCCTTGTAGCCAATAGACTTTAAATATTCCAAATCAGATTCTGAAAATCCAAAATGTTCTATAAAATCAATGATGCGTTTTAAACCATTAAAAACAGCATAGCCACTATTAAATGGCATTTTTCTAAAATACAAATCAAATACAGCCATTTTTTCATGAATATTATCATTCCAATAACTTTCAGCCATATTTATTTGATATAAGTCATTATGTAACATTAAACTGTCGTCTTCTAATTGGTACACCTGTATCTCTCCAATCGACCTAAATATTTTCTTACATTTTATCATAATTCATTTTTTTATATACATAAGACCCCCTTAATTTCCATACTTTTAATTAAAATCAACCAACAATTTAATGACATATACATAATTTTTAAGAGTATTTTAATAATGTAGACTATAATATAAAGCGAGGTGTTGTTAATGTTATTTAAAGAGGCTCAAGCTTTCATAGAAAACATGTATAAAGAGTGTCATTATGAAACGCAAATTATCAATAAACGTTTACATGACATTGAACTAGAAATAAAAGAAACTGGGACATATACACATACAGAAGAAGAACTTATTTATGGTGCTAAAATGGCTTGGCGTAATTCAAATCGTTGCATTGGTCGTTTATTTTGGGATTCGTTAAATGTCATTGATGCAAGAGATGTTACTGACGAAGCATCATTCTTATCATCAATTACTTATCATATTACACAGGCTACAAATGAAGGTAAATTAAAGCCGTATATTACTATATATGCTCCAAAGGATGGACCTAAAATTTTCAACAATCAATTAATTCGCTATGCTGGCTATGACAATTGTGGTGATCCTGCTGAAAAAGAAGTTACACGCTTAGCAAATCGCTTAGGTTGGAAAGGAAAAGGTACTAATTTTGACGTGTTACCACTGATTTACCAATTACCTAATGAGTCAGTTAAATTTTACGAATATCCTACTTCATTAATTAAAGAAGTACCTATTGAACATAATCATTATCCAAAATTAAGAAAATTGAACTTAAAATGGTATGCAGTCCCTATCATTTCCAATATGGACTTAAAAATCGGTGGCATTGTATATCCAACTGCACCCTTTAACGGTTGGTATATGGTAACTGAAATTGGCGTACGTAACTTTATTGATGATTACCGTTACAATTTACTAGAAAAAGTTGCAGATGCGTTTGAATTTGATACACTTAAAAATAATTCATTTAATAAAGATCGAGCACTTGTTGAATTGAACTATGCTGTGTATCATTCCTTTAAAAAAGAAGGCGTATCAATTGTCGATCATTTGACCGCTGCAAAGCAATTCGAACTATTCGAACGTAATGAAGCACAACAAGGTCGTCAAGTTACCGGAAAATGGTCTTGGCTAGCACCGCCATTATCTCCAACATTGACGTCAAATTATCATCACGGATATGACAATACAGTAAAAGATCCAAACTTTTTCTATAAAAAGAAAGAATCAAATGCTAACCAGTGCCCTTTCCATCATTAAGTTAGTAGAGGTGTAGCATATGCAATTATATTATTTAGGCCCTAAAGGTACATTTTCATATTTGGCTTGTCGTCAGTATTTTTCTGAAAATGAAGCAACTTTTCAACCAAAGTCAAATTTATTTGAAGTCATCAAGGCAGTTGCAGATGATGACACATCGATTGGTGTTGTCCCTATTGAGAATTCTATAGAAGGAACAATCAACATTGTGGCAGATGCACTTGCACAGCAAGATGTCTTTGCACACGGTGAAATACGTTTAGATATTAACTTTGCATTATATGGTAATGGAACAGATTCCATTTCTGATATTAAAAAAGTGTATTCTATTGCACCAGCGATCAGTCAAACAACAAATTACATACATCAACATCAATTTGACTATGATTATGTCGACAGTACAATTCAAAGTTTGACTAAAATTGAAAATGGCGTTGCAGCAATTGCACCTTTAGGTAGTGGCGAAGCTTATGGTTTTACACCTATTGATACACATATTGAAGACTATCCACATAACGTGACACGTTTTTTAGTTATAAAAAATCAGCAGCAATTTGATCAAAATGCGACATCATTGATGTTTTTAATTACACCAATGCATGATAAACCTGGGTTGTTAGCAAGTGTGCTTAATACATTTGCTTTGTTTAATATTAATTTATCCTGGATTGAGTCTCGTCCTTTAAAAACACAATTAGGTATGTATCGATTTTTCGTTCAGGCTGATTCAGCAATTACAACCGATATAAAGAAAGTCATTGCTATTTTAGAAACCTTGGATTTCAAAGTAGAAATGATTGGCGCTTTTAATTAGACTTTATTTTCTAGGTTCTACAATTTAAATAAAATAAAGAGTCAACCAAGGATTAAAATAGGAATCCATCCTTGGTTGACTTTCTTTTGTTTGTATTGTTTTTACACGATGCTGCAGTATACATTTCGTTACCACTCGTTCAAGCAATTGCTAATGTAACTTTTTATTTTTCGTTCTAATCTGCAATTACTATTTCAATGGCAGTGGTTGATTTATATCAATACCTAAAACTATAGGCATTACATAATACACGACTAAAATAATAATTATTGCACTGATTAAGTTTACCCAGAATCCTACTGATGCCATTTGTTTGATAGATATTTTACCTGAACCAAAGATAATTGCATTCGGTGGTGTCCCTACTGGTAACATGTATGCACAGTTAGCCGCCATAGCTGCAGGTGCCATAAGTAGTAATGGATGCACTCCAACCGCAACAGACAACGTTGCTAAAATCGGTAAAATCATCGTTGCAGTTGCGGTATTAGATGTCACTTCAGTTAAAAATAAGACAAAGATCGTTATGACAATTACAATAAGAATCGGACTAACACCATTTAATGATTTCAACTGTTCGCCTAACCATTTTGCTAAACCACTTTCTGATATACCTTTTGCTAATGCTAAACCGCCACCAAATAAAATTAATACACCCCAAGGGAGCTCTTTTGCAACTTCCCAGTCAATGATACGACGATGTTTTTCAGTATTTTTAGCTGGAACAACAAATAATAATATTGATATAAAAATAGCAATCGTACCATCTGCAACGGATGACGTAACTTCCCATTTTTTCAGAAGAAACTCTCTTGTAATCCATAATAAGCTGGCAAGTACAAAGATAGTTTGTACTACCTTTTCTTCATACTTCATTTTGCCAAGCTCGTCTAACTTTTGTTTAATTAACGTCTGACCACCAGGTAAATATTTCAAATCATGTCTAAACGCAACATATCTTAAATAGAGCCAAGTAATACCTAACAAAACAATGACCGTTGGAATCCCTACAATCATCCATTTAGCAAAACTAATTTCATGTCCAAAATGTTGCATGTATTGTCCTTTTAAAATAATTAGCGGTGGCGTTCCGATAAGTGTACCTAATCCGCCAATCGTACCTGCATAGCCAATTGCTAAAACTAGAGATTTTTCAAACTTTTGAATACTTGTTTGATTCGTATTGGCTTCTTGTAAATCATGTGCTTCCTTAATAATTGCTAAACCAATCGGAATCATGATCATTACAGCTGCAGTGTTCGATACAAACATAGATAAGAATCCTGTTGCCACCATGAATCCAAGTAATATTTTTGAAGTGCTTGCACCAATTAAATTAATAATTGTCAAAGCTACTCTCGTATGTAAATTCCATCTTTCCATTGCAATTGCCAAAATAAATCCACCTAAAAACAAAAAGATAATATCATTGCCATATTCGGATGATACTTGTTCTGGTGTAAGTATGTGACCTAATGGTAATAACACAATTGGTAATAAGCTCGTTGCTGCAATAGGAATTGCTTCAGTAATCCACCAAGTCGCAATCCATAAAGTAATCGCTAAGACATAGACGCCTTTCCAAGGTAAGTCTTGTGGATGAAAGAACAATAATGTTAATAGGAAAAGTAATGGACCTAATATTAGTCCAATAAGTTGTCCCGCACTAAACGGTTTCTTTTTCTTTGATTTTGAAAAGAATGTTAAATACCTTTTCGATATCATTGATTGATGTTGATTGAAATAAGCCATAAATTTCCCCCTCATGATGATTATGACAAGCTACTTCAACTCACTATATTAGAGTATAGAAAGTTGTCTATCTTGTATTATCATTACCGTCAAAATGCCCCTTTTATCAGATAATTGGATTTATTATAGCATATTTATACCGTTTTATGAATGCGCTTTCAAAAAATATCCACTATTCTTAATCCTAATGTCATGAGAAACTTTTTACTTTTTTATTTCATCTACATTGATTGTAGTAACTTGAATACCCGCTTCAACAGGACTTAAAAACACTGTATCAATATCTTCCAAATGAATTGATTGAGTCGAATTATTGAATGTATTCCCAACGATTAATACATCTTTATGTTTAACATTATTATAATTACGTACATGTATCGCATCTTTAGACATTGATCCTTTAAATTCATTTCCAATTATATTCATATTTATTCCTGCTTGGGAACCTAAGTCTTTTCCTGTCATCACATCTGCAGCATTTTTACCATCTCTAACTCCTAAATATCTAATACCACCCTCACAGTTAATAAACTTATTATTAATAATGAAAGCATCTTTATACTTCAAGGGAGTTAATGCATAACCTTGTATATCTTCAAATATATTATTTCTAATATGAATATTCTCATAGTAACGATTATGTCTACTTGCATGTGAGCCAATAGCACGATTCCAACTTCCCATTTCGGGCAATTCTGAAGGTCCAAAATAACAATCTTCGATAATGACATTTTTCGTTATCGTACCATCTGTCGTTCCGAATTTTGGAAAAGCACCAGGTACTTGAATGTCTAATTGTATTGCTTCAGAATAAAAGCGTTCGCCACTATAGTCTATGAATCCTTCAAATGAACAGTTTTTAATATAGAGTCCATTAATCCCACAAGCATCAATTGCATGACCACTCACTACATTCTTAATGGTTACACCTATTAATTGAATATCTTCAGCATGCCCAATGCACATAGCTGTATTGTTATAAGGATACGATACGCCATTCATATCAAACTTGCCGCCTTTGATATGAATATGACTGTGTCCATTATAACCACGATAAAAACCAAAGCGATGACCATTTTTTAATAAAGGACCCGAATGACATCGGCGTAAAATAGTTTCATTATCTAACAAAAGTGTTGTATTGCCATATATCGTTAATGGTTTGCAAATATCATACGTCCCTTTCGGTATATAAACTGTCGTTGGTTTACATCTTCCATGATTTAACGCACGCTGTATTGCTCGAGTATCTTTAGTTTTGTTTATGCCTGTTAACCCATAATCTTTCATATTGATATACATAAATCGTCATCCTTTGTCTATTTTCTAATTACTTCATATATTAACCAATTATTCAAATTATAATCGTGTTAGGTTGATTTAACAGATAGTCATAAATCTCGTGATGACATCTATTAGCATTTTTATATTCAAAACATCAACACTTGATATTAGTTCTAAGTTTGTCACATTTAGTATTCTATTACAGCTATTATAATACTATCGTAAAAACTTCTTATATTATTTGTTGATTGCGTGATTTGCTCTTCCAAAAAAGTTGATTAATCTATATACTTAATCTATATTTATATATTAACCATCAGGGTTAAAAATTACTCTAGCATTTATGAATAGATGGGAGTTTATTTTATTATTATATAGGAGAGATGTTGAATGACACATCGCGCACTATTAGTTGTTGACTATTCATATGACTTTATCGCAGACGACGGCTTACTAACATGCGGTAAACCTGGACAAAATATTGAAGATTTTATTGTTTCTCGTATCAATGACTTTAATTATTATCAAGACCATATATTCTTTTTAATGGATTTACATTATTTACATGACATTCATCATCCTGAAAGTAAATTATTCCCACCACACAATATCGTTGATACAAGTGGTAGAGAATTATACGGTAAAGTAGGTAAATTATACGAAACAATTAAAGCGCAACCTAATGTACATTTCATTGATAAAACGCGCTATGATTCGTTCTTTGGTACCCCGCTTGATAGTTTATTGAGAGAAAGAAGTATTAATCAAGTCGAAATCGTTGGTGTATGTACCGATATTTGCGTGTTACATACAGCAATTTCTGCATACAACTTAGGTTATAAAATTTCAGTACCTGCTGAGGGAGTGGCTTCATTTAATCAAAAAGGGCATGAATGGGCACTTGCACATTTCAAAAACTCATTAGGTGCAGAGGTAGAACAACACGTTTAAATCGTGCTAAAATAATTATAAAGAATACAATATACAAGGGAGATATTTGACAATGGCTAAAACATATATTTTCGGACATAAGAATCCAGACACTGATGCAATTTCATCTGCGATTATTATGGCAGAATTTGAACAACTTAGAGGTAATTCAGGAGCCAAAGCATACCGTTTAGGTGATGTGAGTGCAGAAACTCAATTCGCGTTAGATACATTTAATGTACCTGCTCCGGAATTATTAACGGATGATTTAGATGGTCAAGATGTTATCTTAGTTGATCATAACGAATTCCAACAAAGTTCTGATACGATTGCCTCTGCTACAATTAAGCATGTAATTGATCATCACAGAATTGCAAATTTCGAAACTGCTGGTCCTTTATGTTATCGTGCTGAACCAGTTGGTTGTACAGCTACAATTTTATACAAAATGTTTAGAGAACGTGGCTTTGAAATTAAACCTGAAATTGCTGGTTTAATGTTATCAGCAATTATTTCAGATAGCTTACTTTTCAAATCGCCAACATGTACACAACAAGATGTTAAAGCAGCTGAAGAATTAAAAGATATTGCTAAAGTTGATATTCAAAAGTACGGCTTAGATATGTTAAAAGCAGGTGCTTCAACAACTGATAAATCAGTTGAATTCTTATTAAACATGGATGCTAAATCATTTACTATGGGTGACTATGTGACTCGTATTGCACAAGTTAATGCTGTTGACCTTGACGAAGTGTTAAATCGTAAAGAAGATTTAGAAAAAGAAATGTTAGCTGTAAGTGCACAAGAAAAATATGACTTATTCGTACTTGTTGTTACTGACATCATTAATAGTGATTCTAAAATTTTAGTTGTAGGTGCTGAAAAAGATAAAGTTGGCGAAGCATTCAATGTTCAATTAGAAGATGACATGGCCTTCTTATCTGGTGTTGTTTCTCGAAAAAAACAAATCGTACCTCAAATCACTGAAGCATTAACAAAATAATACTATATTACTGTCTAATTATAGACATGTTGTTTTTAACTAACAGTTCATTAAAGTAGAATTTATTTCACTTTCAATGAACTGTTTTTTATTTACGTTTGACTAATTTACAACCTTTTCAATAGCAGTTTTCATTTCTTTAGCTATCCTAACCCACAGATTAGTGATTTCTATACAATTTCCCTTTTGTCTTAACATTTTCTTAAAATATTTGCGATGTTGAGTATAAATTTTTGTTTTCTTCCTACCTTTTTCGTTATGATTAAAGTTATAAATATTATTATGTGCACGATTCATCGCTCTATTTTCAACTTTCAACATATATAATTCGAAAGTCCATTTAAAATTAACGACCACAACATTCAAATCAATTAATCACTTTTTCCAAAATAATCATATAAGGAGGTTCTTTTCATTATGAATATCATTGAGCAAAAATTTTATGACAGTAAAGCTTTTTTCAATACACAACAAACTAAAGATATTAGTTTTAGAAAAGAGCAATTAAAGAAGTTAAGCAAAGCTATTAAATCATATGAGAGCGATATTTTAGAAGCACTATATACAGATTTAGGAAAAAATAAAGTCGAAGCTTATGCTACTGAAATTGGCATAACTTTGAAAAGTATCAAAAATGCCCGTAAGGAACTTAAAAACTGGACTAAAACAAAAAATGTAGACACACCTTTATATTTATTTCCAACAAAAAGCTATATCAAAAAAGAACCTTATGGAACAGTTTTGATCATTGCACCATTTAACTATCCTTTTCAACTAGTGTTCGAACCTTTAATCGGTGCTATTGCAGCAGGTAATACAGCAATTATTAAACCATCTGAGTTGACACCAAATGTTGCACGAGTGATTAAACGATTAATCAATGAAACATTTGATGCAAATTACATTGAAGTTATTGAGGGAGGAATTGAAGAAACGCAAACGTTAATTCACTTACCTTTCGACTATGTCTTCTTTACAGGAAGTGAAAATGTAGGCAAAATCGTTTATCAAGCTGCCAGCGAAAATTTAGTTCCTGTGACATTAGAAATGGGCGGTAAATCTCCAGTCATCGTTGATGAAACAGCGAATATTAAAGTTGCCAGTGAGCGCATTTGTTTTGGGAAATTTACTAATGCCGGCCAAACATGTGTTGCACCAGATTACATTTTAGTACACGAATCTGTAAAAGATGATTTAATCACAGCCCTATCAAAAACGTTGCGTGAATTTTATGGTCAAAATATACAACAAAGTCCAGATTATGGCCGCATTGTAAACCTTAAACATTATCATCGTCTGACGTCATTACTTAACAGTGCACAAATGAATATTGTATTTGGTGGTCATAGTGATGAGGATGAACGTTATATAGAACCAACATTGTTAGATCACGTTACAAGTGATTCAGCAATTATGCAAGAAGAAATTTTTGGTCCTATCTTACCGATTTTAACGTATCAGTCATTGGATGAAGCAATAGCCTTTATTCACCAAAGACCAAAACCTTTGAGTTTATATTTATTTAGCGAAGATGAAAATGCTACACAACGTGTAATAAACGAGCTATCATTTGGCGGCGGCGCTATTAATGATACATTGATGCACCTAGCGAATCCTAAATTACCATTTGGTGGTGTTGGCGCCTCAGGTATGGGACGCTATCATGGTAAATATTCATTCGACACTTTTACACATGAAAAAAGCTACATTTTCAAATCTACACGATTAGAATCAGGTGTCCATTTACCACCATATAAAGGTAAATTTAAATACATCAAAGCTTTCTTTAAAAATTAATTTTTGAGACAAAAATAAACCATGCTTCCATAATTTGATGTTCTTGAAAACAATAAATTTCAAGGTATACACAAATTTTTTGGAAACATGGTTTTCTTTTTATCATGATTAATTAAAGATTAAAATATGACACATACACCTTCAGATGCTACACGAGTGTTATCACATAGCGTAATTTTACCTGTTTCTTTATTTCTTTCGAAAACAGTTACAACTGAATCTCCTTGCTCATGAGCACAAACTAAAAGGTCATCTGATGAGGCAATATTAAAATCTCTTGGGAATTGACCACCACTTTCAGTAATTGTTACTAGTTCTAAGTGTTGACCATTATCAAGAACTTTAAAAATTGCAATGCTATCATGCCCTCTATTAGATACATATAAGAATTGTTGATCATGAGATAAACGCACTGCTGCAAGTTTAGTATCTCCATCAAAGTTTTCAGGAATTGTTAAATGACGCTCGAGCTCTTCAAATTTACCGTCATTATATTCTGCAACACTCACAGTATTGGATAATTCGTGTACGACATAAGCAAATTTTCCATTATCATGAAATTCAATATGTCTTGTCCCATCACTATCTTTAAATAAAGATTCTTTATAAAATTCAAACCCGTTGTCATCAAATTTATAAGTAACGATACGATCAGCACCTAAATCTGTTACTGCAACATACTTACCATCTGGAGTTTGATTAATATAATGTGCGTGTGGATGATCTTGTCTTTCATGTGTACCTGTTGGAAAATCATGCGCAAGTTCTTGAATTAGACGTATAATTTCACCTGTGTGCGTATTTAATTCATACATACGTATGATGCCAGCACCATATACCGCTTCAAATAAATATCGTTTATCTTCTGAAATCGATACATAACAACCTGTACCAGCTTTTGAAGACAAACATTTATTTAATAAATGCAATTCACCATTGTCATCAATTTTCAAACTCGCAACACCGCATTGTTCTCCTTCTTTGTTGATTCCATATAAAACTTCGTTATTACGCACCAAATATGTAGACGCTTCTAATTCAAATCCTGTTTCTAATAAATCAATACGTGACTGATTTTCGTTTAATTCAAAACGATAAATCCCTTTACCATTCTTTTTAGTGTAAGAACCAATATATCCATTTGTCATTACTTTTACCCCTCCATGTTAGTCTTATTTTCATTTTATTAAATTTTAGCTAGAATTAACAATCATTTATCATTCCCTTAAAGCTAAAACTGTTTAACTACTTTAAAAGAACTATTTGCTGGTGATATGTCATTATTCGATTTTAATTAATCCCCCTTTTTTACTTACACGAGCATTAATTATTAACGCGTTTATGCTTCTACAAAATTTTTGTTGCAAAATAGAACACATGTTCGTATAATGTAATTATCAGATTGGGGTGAATTAAGGATGACAAGTTATGAAGAAGAAACTGATTATCGTAACGTTCCAAGAGAATTACTAGATAACAATATACCTATGGGAAGAGGCATGATTAAATGGGCTCCTTTTGTTATATGTACTAATCTCATAAAAAATCTAATTTAATAGGGTTCAAACATAATTTATATATGTATTATGTTTGAACCCTATATCTATTTATTTTTTACTAATATCATTTAAAATGTCTCGCAATTCTTCAATTTCTTTGTTATTTAATTCTTCATTTTTCGCAAAATTAAGCACTAAACTTTTCATATCCCCTCCATACAATTTATTAAGAAAGGTTTTAGCAGTTTTCATTTTAATATCATCTTCTTTAATAATTGATGAGTAAAAATAAATATTATTATATTTATAGCGTTTTATAATCTCTTTTTTATATAGTCTTGTAATTAATGTTCTAATCGTCTTATCGCTAACTTCTTTATTTTTTTGAATCTCAACTACAATTTCATTAGCTGATACTGATTTTTTATTCCATATTATATTCATAACATCCCATTCAGCCATAGATATTTCAACTTGCTTATTGGCCATTTAAAACACCCATTTCTTTTAATATTTTTTCATTTATGAATTTAGCATTTTCACCAGAGGCTTTTTCATCTGATAAATGTGTAGAAAAATAATACTTATCATGATTTGTAATTACGTAACCTACAAACCACCCATTATTATATTTCCCGTTTACTATACCTGTACCTGTTTTCCCATACAATTCATAATTTTCATTTTTTCTAATCAATAACGAAGAAGATAATTGTTTCTTTTCATTTTTACTAAAATGGTTATTTTGTTCCATCATATTTTTTAAAACTATTACTTGTTCAAGATTAGATATTTTCAAACTATCTTCCAACCAATAGGCTTTATAACTTCCCAAATTTTTATTACCATAATTTAATTGCTTGAGTTGATCAGAAGTATAGTTCTTTGATAATTGATTACTAATACGTTCGAAGTACCAATTAACTGAGTTTTGTATTGCCGTATTTAAATCTTGATCCTTATTCCAAGAATCGAAAGGATAATGATTATGATTCCATGACATACGTGAATTTTTATCACTTATAATATGACGGTCAAGTCCAAACAGTGCTAAATAAATTTTGTAAGTTGAATCAGGAGAATATCTTTTTCTACTTTCTTTTTCATTATAAATATAGTATTTGTCTTTCTTCATGCTGTACATAACGAAAGATCCACTATTTGAACCAAAATTTTTACTTTCATCTAAAATTTGGTAATCGCTTTGTAAGGGCTTTTTATAATTATAATCAGTTAAGGATTGCCCCATTAAAAACTGGCTTTGAATTATCATGATAAAAAAAGTAAAAATACAAATAAAAATTAGAATTAATTTTGACTGCTTCTTCAGATTGCCTTCTTTTATATTAATTAATCTTCTTTTGAGTAATGATTTTTTACCATTAAATGAATGGCTTAATATATTTTTGTTGAAAAATGAGGTTTTTAATACGGAATCCATAATAGCTTCCGCATAAGACTTAAATTCATTTTTGTTAATATTATTAAGGACAAATCTATCGGCTTCTACTTCATTGTCATGAATCATCTTTCTTTTTACAATTTGTATTAGTGGATTATAACTCATAGCAATAGAAAAAATATGAAAGATAATTAAATGCAAAGTATCTCTGTTTTTAGCATGAGCATACTCGTGCAATATTATATATTTTAGTTTTTTGTCATTTATACTTTTAAAATATAAACTGGGAATCAAAATAATATATTTTCCATACCAAAAAGTTATTGGAGAATGAATAGATTCTGCTTTTCGAATCACAATATTTCTTTTATATTGATGATTGAAAAGTATCTTGTTTATTTTATCTTTTTCTTTTTCATTTAGATAAAGTGACTGTTTCTTTAAATACTTAAGATATAATAAAGAATTTAAAAATTTAAAACTTAAAATAATAACTAAAACTATCCAAATAACTGTGCAGATATTATCTATTGAATCCCAATTAAACTTATGGATGTCTGTTGTAAACTCATGAACAGGTTTAGTGGTATTTATGTTAGGATTCAAATTGTGTGAATTACTTTCAACTGTGGGCTCTTGATTATTCAAATTATTAAATTTAAAAAAAGAGAATTTAATAGGGATGAAAGGAATTAATCCTGCAAGAAGAGTTAGATACCAAACTTTATAATTTAACATATAATTAAAATAGCGTTTTAATATGTACCTAAAAAATAATAACAATAGAAATATAAAACAAAAGCTTACTATGCTCATTATTAATAACTTAGCCATTTCAACACCTTCTTTCAAATATTTATAATAAACTATTGACGCGAATATTACAATTGTAATATTATTGATTTATAGAAATTACAACTGTAATATTGGAGGGTATATTTTGAAAAAGTTAATACTTTTAATTGCAATTGCTTTAGTTTTAAGTGCATGTAATTCAACCAGTTCACATGCTAAAGAGTTAAATAATTTAGAAAAGAAATATAATGCTAATATTGGTGTCTATGCATTAGATACTAAAAGTGGTAAGGAAGTAAAATTTAATGCCGATAAGAGATTTGCCTATGCTTCAACTTCAAAAGCGATAAATAGTGCTATTTTGTTAGAACAAGTACCTTATAATAAGTTAAATAAAAAAGTACATATTAACAAAGATGATATAGTTGCTTATTCTCCTATTTTAGAAAAATATGTAGGAAAAGATATCACTTTAAAAGAACTTATTGAGGCTTCAATGAAGTATAGTGATAATACAGCAAACAATAAAATTATAAACGAAATCGGTGGAATCAAAAAAATTAAAAAACGTTTAAAAAAATTGGGAGATAAAGTAACAAATCCAGTTAGATATGAAATAGAATTAAATTACTATTCACCAAAGAGCAAAAAAGATACTTCAACGCCTGCTGCTTTCGGCAAGACTTTAAATAAACTTATCGCAAATGGAAAATTAAGCAAAAAAAATAAAAATTTCTTACTTGATTTAATGTTAAATAATAAAAACGGAGACACTTTAATTAAAGATGGTGTTCCAAAAGACTATAAGGTTGCTGATAAAAGTGGTCAAGCAATAACATATGCTTCTAGAAATGATGTAGCTTTTATTTATCCTAAGAACCAATCTGAACCTATTATTTTAGTCATTTTTACGAATAAAGACAATAAAAGTGATAAACCTAATGATAAATTGATAAGTGAAACCGCCAAGAATGTAATAAACAAATTTTAATAGTCTAAATGTACTACAAAAACTGATATAATTCTATCTTTCATAAAACTTCATAATATCGAAGAACATATATATTATTTATAATTATATATGTTCTATTTTTTTATGTTCACATTTTTTAAAAGAGAAAATACTATTAACATACCAAACATCATAATTCCAGTTACTATAATTATAAATGCTCGATAATTTTACTCAACTTTTCCATATAGAAAATAACTTATTTTAAATTAATTAATTAATCACATTAAAAAATTATATAATCCTTGCCAAAAAAGAACATACGTTCTACAATGATGATGAGGTGGTAAACATGATTCCAAATCCTAATGCGCCAGATGAATATAAATATGAAACTGATTATAGAAAAATACCAAGAAAATATTTAAACCCTAAAATCCCTCAAGGGCGTGGAAAAATCAAATGGCAAGCTTTTGCGACTCTCCCGCAACAGTTTGAAATTTTAGAACAAATTATAAAGGATCAAAATAAAATAGAAAAACCATTGCTAACACATGATTCATTAGATAATTTAGATCAGATTTTTCAAATAAAAATTCAAAATGATGAGTTATGTACAATCTCATATTGGGAAGACGGTAACATTTCAAAATATACAGGAAAAATTTTAAAAAAGGATGAAATTAGTAATACATTTTCCTTTTCTGATACTAACAATAATATATATAATTTAAATAATGCTAACGTTTGTAGTATCACTTAACACTATTTAAACTTTTAAAAAGTTTAAATAGTGTTCTTATAATTACCTTTTTCGAAATACTTCTAGCAAAATCATTATAAGTATCATACTGATATTAAATATATTATTTTTATCACTGAAAAAAATTTCTACTACTTGGAAAATTGATAAAAGACTTATTATTAACAAAAGTTTATTTAATTTTTCGCTTCTTTCTTCTTCCTTATATGACTGCTCCAATTCAATTAGTGATAATTCTTCTTTGTTTAATTCTTCAATATATTGTGGAGATTTAAAATCATTATTATTCTTTAGATACAAATATAAATATAAACTAGGTAAAAGCTCTGTTCTATAAATAATTGCAATAGATCTCTTGAAATTTAGTATCCATTGTCTAAAATATAGGGCTTCTTTTTTTCCATTTAAATTATATTGTTGATACCCATACAATTGTAATTCATTTAACATAGTTTCTAAGAAAAAGAAATTAGCAGAACTATTGAAATAAAGTGCCATTTGAGAACATTTTTCTAAAACATCTCCTTCTTGCTCATCCATCCAAACTACAAAAACAGATGCTTTATTCAAGAAGTTTATATAATTATCGCTATAACCATCTTGCCTAAAATGTTTACTTTTTCCTTCAAATGAAAAAATAGGCGCATTTACTAACCACTCTTGAATCTTCACGTCCTCATAGAAAGGATCATCAGTAAATTCATTTTCATTAGCTAAATAATAAACTTCAAAACCCATATTTTTAGATACTTTATATTCAAAAATATCCTTACTATTAATTTTTATAATTCTATTAATTTGTCTAGAAACATCTCTAATATTTTTACAATGTCTATTACCATACAATTGATACTGTCTTTGTCTATTATTTTTTTCTTGATTAATTAGAGGATATATCTTATCTTTTACACATGAGAAAGTACTATACAAGTCGCTTCCAAAGTTTATACTCTCTAAGTCTTCAATGATTTCTATAACAAATGTACCATTGTTAAATATAGTTAAGGTTAAAAAAAATAAATTCAAAGTGTTCTCATGAGTAATTTCAATATGTGGAGTGAATATATATTTTTTATATTTGTATCCATGTATATTATTTTGATCAAACAATCCATCATTAATATTTGCATTAGTAGCAAATTTTTCTAAAAATTTTTCTAGTTTTTCGTGATATTCTTTTGTATGTCTTTTATATCTTCCAGGTAAAATCCAATAATCATAATTTACCGGGGGTTGTCAGGAGATAAAATGCGTATAACTCCTTTTACATTCAATAGAATTTCCTCAATTTTTTCAAACCAAGGGTTCATGTTATTATCTTTTATATTTATAGCAGTAGCATATTGATATGTTACTTTATAGCCTTGTAATTTATTAATATCTTCTAGAATCTTTTCAATTTTATTGTCCATTATTTTAAATATCCTCATACAGCCTAGAATATAAAACGCTAATTTCTTCTTTCAACATTTTTTTCTCTTTTTCTAAAGAATTTACTTTTCTTTTTAAAGAGGAGATTAACGCATCTTTACCGTCATTTTTATTTTTATGAACAAATATTTCTCTGTTTTGTTCACGTAACTTCTCTATTTTCTTTCGAATTTTATTATTTTTATATAATGTAGCTTTCGAAACTTTTGAATGTTTAGAAACGATGTTAAAGTTAATTTCTTTATTTTTTTGAACTAAATCATTTATTGCTTTATCAACTTTTTTCTCGGTTTTAACTTTTCGTTCTGCATGCAACTGTTTTAATTGTTCTTGTCTATTAAATTTTTCCATCTTAACCTCTATACTTTTATTCTATTACTTCTCCCGAATATAATGTTTCCATCTTTTATATTACCTAGTATTTCTTCATATTTATTTAATATATTTATATGCTTTTCAACCATATCTTGTCTATTATTATTTTTAGCTAATTCTATAGATTTGACCGTTGATTTGATATGTAATTCATATTTTTCAACATCTAAATCAGAAAATCCAATAGCTAAATCCTTACATGGTTTCCCAGAATTACAAGTCAGGCATGGCGGAGCTTCCATGTATGGACAATCACCACTCAATCTAGCATGACAAGTGCCATAAGGATTGTCCATTGCGTTTAATTTATGTTCTTGCCATAAAGAATTCAATGCTTTTTCAGATAGTTCACTACTATGCTGTATATTTTTAATTTTACCGTCAACATCAAAACTAAAAGCTCCTTGATCAATAACTGATTCAAAAGCCTTTCTTTTTGTATCATCAAGTAACTTAGCATATCTTAGAGTCATTTCTGGTGAGGAGTGTGCTAATAATTCTTGTATCGTTAATATATCTGCTCCACCATTTAACAATTTTACTGCATAGGTATGTCTAAATTGATGAGTTTTGAAATGGAAGATTTCTCCTTGTTCATCAATAATATTTTTAGTCTTTGATAAATGATTTAAGTGTGCTCTGACCATATGTTGTGTAAAGGGCATTCCCTTTCTTTTTCCTTTATAAATAGCAAAAATATAATTATTAGGATTATTATCTTTTGTACTTTTACTTTTAGAATCGGCTATTAAAACTGCTATTATATCAGCTAATTTATTATCAATTGGTATTCTATGTCCTTTAACAAAAGTTTTAGCAATATCTGTGATTATTGAATACTTTCCATTAACTTTTGCAAGGCAATTATTTTGTAATGTCAATACATCAGAAATTCTTAATCCTGTTTTAAAAGCTATCCAAACTACAGGTATTAAATCTTTGTGCAAATCATTTATATGCTCAAAAAGCTGTTCCAATACAAAATCTGGGATATAATCAATTTGGCTACTATTTTTCTTTTCGTGTTTAGGTAAGTCTTGAGGATAAATTAAAAATCGTATATCTTGGTACGGTGCTATAGCATAGTTTTGAGTTATAATATCGTTTAAGAACCTTCTAATTGTTTTTAATTCTTCTCTCACAAAATTCTTAGTACTTTGCAAATTTTTATTAGCTGCATATTCAAACAAAAATTCTATATATGCTTCGATATGACATCTATCTAGTTCATTTAAACTATTCCTTGTTTCTTTATTTTTAGATATATTTTGAAAAAACCTAGTTAAAACTCTTATATAAAACCTTGCTGTAGCAAATGCTATATCACCAGTTATCAAACGATTTTTTAAATATTTTTTTGCTAATTCTCGCATTTTAATTGACTCAATTTTTTCAAAGTTTAAATAATTGCCAGTTAGTGTTTTATTATAACTCAATCCATATTTTTCTAAATTTCTAATATCCCATTTATCTTTTTCCCATTCTTCTCGCTTATCAATGAACTTAATTAGATTAATGTACATATTCTTTAAAAAAGAAGCCAGTCCGCTTTTGTATTCATAATCACCAAAAACTATTGTTGATGATCTTCTTTTTATTGGTATATTATTTTCAGTCAGCCAATTAAACCAGTGCTTTTCTAATGTATTTATATCACAATCAAGTAAAGAATTTAAATTTGGATAAACTTCATTAAAGAACTTAGCAATCTTATTAAGCTTTACTGCTCCAGTATTAAATAAATTAGATAAGGACCAATCCTCTTTAACTATCAGTTTCAAAAAAAGGTATTTAAATTCTAAATTCAAATTTTTACTTTTAATCCTAAAGAAAACATTTTTTCTTTTGTCTCTATAGTTCTTGATACTATCTTGAAATTGCTTGAATTTGTTAAAAGCTGTAATGTGCCACTCATCATTTTTAAAAAAGTAATCATCATATATTTCAGTTATTAAAACCTCTCCTTTTATATTGATGGTTCTACTTTGTAATGTACATAATTCATTAATCATAGTACTGTTTGTAGGTAAATTAATTGGTATTGACATAGTCATTCCCCTTTATTAAAAACTTGAAATTGATGCTTTACTTTATTCCAATCTTCACGTATATCTTCTTCAGTGGGATGAACATATAAATTAATAGTCGTTTGTATATTACTATGACCAAGTCTTTCTTGAACTTGTTTTATATCCTTAGTTTCATTATAAAAAACAGTTGCATGTGTATGGCGAAATAAATGAGGATGAACATTTATAGATGTTTTATGTTTTAGCCTTTTAAATAATGAATATATATCACTATAATTCATAGCTTCTCCTACATTTCTCCCCTTTATTTTTACAAAAAGATAATCAGAACATATTGAAAGTTCGTCAATTATTTCGTAGACATAATCATCGTATAAATCAATTAACGATTGGGAAATAAATATTTTTCTTTCCCCAGTTTTCAAATAAGTACCATTATCATTAAATCTATTTTTCAAAACTATTTGATGGCCTTTTCTAAAGTCAAATTTAATATCATCAATACGTAATGATAATACCTCACCTATACGTAATCCTGTTTCATATAATAATTGTATTAAGAATTTATCTCTAATATTATTAGTTTCTCCTAATAATTTCTTAACCTCCGCATTAGTTAATACTTCTATTTTTTTCTTTGGTTCTTTAACTTTCAAAATATTTTTCAACGTTCTATAGTCCTTATTTACGTGATGCATGAAACTTTTATATTTTTTAGAGTATTTACTTTCCATATGTATAAAATCATAGAAATTAACATCTAATTTTTTGCTCCTATAGAGATAATCATAAAAATTAGATACTACAGTCATAGTCAGATTAATTGTCTTAGGACTAATGCTTTTTTCTTTTCGGTGATAAGAGAGGACATTCTCATATTCAAAAGGTGTTTTCATCCATCTTATAAAATCAACAAAGTTATCAAAACTAACTTCTTTATAGCATATCTTTTTACTTTCTAAGTAAACAAAAAAATTTTTTAGTGCATAGGCATAGGTTTTCTTGGTATTTAAACTTTTCTTAACACTATCCAGATACTTCAAATATCTTACTGCATCTACTATAGGTTCATTATTACCATCTAAAATCATAAAATTGATACCATTCTTAGATTTTACTTCTACTATTTTCATAATAATCTCATTTCTAATTTTAATAGTATAAGTATACACTATTCAAATTCTTTTTACATCATACATATTAAACTTATTACACGTAATAAAAAAAGACTATTTAATATTTTTACTTTGTTCATTTTTTCTTAAAATATGATTCATTTTAAACAAAATAGTCTATATTCTTCAACATATATATAACCTTTTGCAACATTACCCGAACAATTCGAAACGATTCAACAATACATTATCGACCAAAACAAAATTACACGTCCTGTATTATCAGATGATCAATTGGCTGAGCTAAACATTCGGCTACACGAGGCGCTACAATATGCCCAACCTGTAGAAGTTAAATTTTATAATAATGGCTTTGTAGATTCAGTACGCTTAACCATTTATCGTATTGATGCTATTAATTATGAAATTGATGGTTATGTTTACAATCAGCAACAACGTCAAAAAATTTCTATCTTTGATATCTTAGATATTGTCTTGTTACCTTAATGCTTTGAACATAATTAAAGGCAAGAACAATCTATATTGTCCTTGCCTAAATGTTATTAGTTATTTTTACTTTCGATATCAGAAATAATTTCTTTAGTTTTTCTTTCAATATCTTCAAAATCTTTTTTAAAGATATAAGCAAATGCTACTACACCAACACCAGCAACTAATGTTGTAATAGCAACTAAGCTAAATACGAATTTAAACACACATTTAATAAAATTCCACATCTCAATTTCACCTCTGTTAAATTAAATACCTATCTACATTTCATTATACTATCATATATAGAATAATCATTAAATAAATACCCACTTTTACGAAATATATTCATCAAATTATATAGCGAGCAAGCTAATGATTATTTTCAAAAATGCCGAGGAACCTCTGTTTCAACGTGACATGACCTTATATGCTAATGTTAACAATGACTATTATCGTGAATGCTAACTTAAGATTGATATTTATGATAAGATGATTTTAAGTTTTTAACTTAATATCCCCACCATCTATAAAAATATGTTTTAACTGATTGATAAGTCTTATACACCGAGAAATCACCTCAAACAATTTTATATTTCATTTAGTAAAATATAACTTTATTTAACATGACATTCAATATACATACGATTACTATTTATTTACAATATATTACAACTAAAAAGAAAGGGGCCGATGATATGCAACAAGTGACATCAGATATCATGACTTTTAGAGGTTCACATTTCGAGTTAGGTGTTAAAACTGGTAAATGGCTTCAACAAACGCCTCTGCTAAAAAACCGAGAAAAAGAATGGAAAAAACGTGTCCCACGTTTCGATATAGATGTAAATGAAACTTATCAAATATTCCAAACTTACGCACCTCAAATATGGGAAGAATTAATGGGACTACAAAGTATACTCAAAATGCCAACACGCCAAATTATTTTAAACTTTGGACATTATCGTTTTACCGATTTAAAAGAAAGTGGTTGCACGGTCTTTCAAGGCAAAGACTTCATGGTTCGAAATTATGATTACCACCCTGCAACTTATGATGGTCGCTACTTACTATATCAACCTACAGATAGCGGTTTAGCTCAAATTGGTCCTGTATCAAGGGTAACTGGAAGAATGGATGGTATGAATGAGTCAGGATTAACTATGGGCTATAACTTTATGCACCGGAAGAAACCAGCAAATGGTTTTGTATGTTATATGATTGGTCGTCTAATTCTTGAAAATTGCCGAAATGTAACAGAAGCAATCCAATTATTGAAAGAAATACCACACAGAAGCTCATTTAGCTACATACTGATGGACAAATCATTGAACCATGCAATTGTTGAAGTGACGCCGAGATCAATAGATGTTCGTTATGATAATATATGTACAAATCATTTTGAAATATTAACACATGAAAATCGCAATTATACAAAAGAATCTAAAGAAAGACTAGCGCGTACCATTTCACAAACTAATGATAATTTAGATATGACTACAGCATTTAAGTTATTCAATAATCCTCAGTATGAAATTTACAGTAAACTATTCAAAAGCTGGTCTGGCACCATCCATACATCAATGTATCACCCTGAAACATTAACTGCATATTTTACATTGGGAGAAAACGCGCCACCAGAAATAATAGATTTCAAATCATGGTTAGATGGTCAAAACCTTAATATCACTCACTTTACTGGCAATATAGATACCGACTTAACTTTTGCCAACAAATAAATAACACCGATATTAGAGAAATTATGCTTCCTAATATCGGTGCTTACATCCTTTATTTATTCAACTTTGATATTACCATCAATCGTATAAAATTCTAAAACATTGTCGCTTTTCCCAACTTTACCATTAGTAAATGTTTTATTTTTAACTACGCTATCACCCGTTCCCGGATTTAGCTTTAGTATAGTATCTTCAGGTTTACTATCATACTTAAAACGAATATCTCCTTGTTTAGTAGAAGCTTTTGCATCTACTTTTGATGGCATGTTTTTAAATTCAATGTCACCATGATCGTTTAAAAATATGGATTGTTTAATTTGACTCTTGTCGATTTGTAGCGTACCAATAACAACTTTAATATTACTATTTTTAATGTTACTTTTACTAATATAAGTAGGACTATTATTTGTCTTTGAATCTAGTGCGTCAAGATTTGAGTTTTTAATAACTACTTCACCGTTAATGCTTTGAATACTTGTGTTCTCTAAATCAACATCACTGATTCTAACACTTCCTGCTCCAGACGATATATTTAAACGTTTAATCATTTTATCAGGCATTTCAATCGTTAACGTTTTCTTATTCTCATGAAAAGGATTCATATCAATTGCATATCCTCTTGCCTTAGACCTTTTATCACTAACCTTCAACGTCTTATCTACTATATTAATTAATATATCATTGTCACCATCATATTTAACTCTAAATTGATTCCCCCGTTTTATACGAAGTTCTGTACTATCCAAATTTATAGATACATTGTCAAAAGCATCGTCTTTGAATGTTTTATCATATTGTTTAGTACCATATTTGTTTTTATCATAGCTGAACCAAATAATGGTTGCTGCTGTAAAAAAGACAACAAACACTAAAAGCCCAATAAAAAAGAATTTCTTCATTTTCTAACGCTTCCTTTGACAGTTTTAATATACCAAAGTAAATATTTTAAGATTAAACGATAAATGTATTCTAAAATCTTAAATATGACAATGATAAATACTAATCCTAATCCTGAATATGATATGGCAAAAAATACATTACTAATTGAGTCTACAATTCCTCTGGATATTGCTGATGCTAATAAAATAATTGGACAAAACAGCAGCAAAAGTGATATTAAAAATAATGCTAATACAAATAATCCAACTATAGATACTGGTATAAGGATGACAAAAATAGATAGAATGCCTAAACTTAATGAAGCAGCAACAGCTCTTGAAATATTTTCAAATGTTGGTTTAGATTCAGCATAATCAATAACACTTCTAGCTTTTGTTTCAGCTGCAACATCTTGTGGGTCTTTTAACTTCTTTAAAATTTCCTCTTCATCAACGCCATTAAGTTCTTGCTCATAAAAATAACGTTCATATTCATACATTTTTTGATCTCTTAAATGCCTAGGTAGCGCATCAAGTGCTGTTTCTAATTCATTTAAATAAGTAATCTTGTTCATATAGGTCACTCATCCCAATAAAATTATTCATTCGTTTTTTATAACTTTAAGACCTAAAGCTATTTACTAAAAAATTCAATACGTTTAATTTCTAAATCTTGATAAAGTAAGTTTAATTTTAAATGGTTATCTCTATCAATATACTTTACCGATGAGAAATCATTGCCAACTTTTGTTCTTTTATATCCGAATCCAAGATTTTCAATCGCGTTATTTATCGGCGAACCAATTCCCCCATCAAAATTAGTATGTATCTTTTCATCTCTTACTAATATTATCCCCTTAACGATGTTATCCTTTTCTCTCACTTTAACGGTAAGGTCAGGGTGAGCTTTACTGTTATAAAATTTAAAACGATCAAACTTAATTTTTTTATTTACTTCATAGCCTTTTTTATCAAACTTCTCATTTAATTTAATATCGTTTATTTCAAGATTAGACAAATCCACAGTTTTCGTATGACGATATTGATATAAACCAATTAATACACCAAAAGAACAGATTAAAAATAATATAAACACAACCCAGCGATTTTGAATACGCACTGATGTCACCCTTTCTTTGTACTTATTTAAATATAGCATAAGGTGCTTCCCGTTTCATCCTTAACAAAAATTAACAAAGAATTTGCAATTAATTTATTTCATTACCTTTTATTACTATAAATTGGTATAATGTTGTAAATGCTAAAGGAGGTTTTTACAATGACAAATTTAGAAACTTATTTCAAAAATAGCCAACCCTTAAATGAATACATTGATGGAATGAAGACAAATCAAGATACCGTTCTCAGTATCTATCAATCATTTGAGTTACCAGAAGATGATTCACGCATCAAAAAAATAAAAGAGATGAATTATTCTAAAGTATTAGTAATTACTGAAGACTGGTGTGGAGATGCAATGATGAATCTCCCAATTCTAAAACACATCAGTGAAGCATTAAATTTAGAAGTACGCGTGTTCCATAGAGATGATGATACAAAACTGATCGATCAATATTTAACAAATGGCAAATCACGTGCAATTCCTATCTTCGTATTCTTGAATGATCAATTCGAACAAGAAACAGTTTGGGGACCAAGAGCAAATGAAGTCCAAAAATTTGTAACTGATGTTCGTGCTGATAAATTACCGAGCAAAGATCATCCAGACTATGCAGATTTAGAAAAAGAAACACACTTAGTTATATCAAACCGCTATAAAACTGACGCTTCATTTTGGAAAGCAGTTTATAATTCCATCCTAAATAAATTAGAAAATAAATAAATTTACAATAAGACAAACTTTGAGGTTGGGAAAATTTAAAATTCCCAACCTCAAAATTATTTTTATTAAATGTCTTTTTTAGCGACATATAAGATATTCAAAATGAAGAATATCACTATAGAACCTAATGAAATTACCCATTGCCAATTGCTAAAATCAAAGTTAGAGCTAATCATTTTATCAGTTAAGTAAGCAAAAGGGATATAATCAAAAGCATCTAAAACTTTATCACCGTATCTTGGGATAAATGTAATAAAAGGTTTAATAAACGGTACAATGAGTACTAAAAATACACCTAATGAAAATATCATTGCTGTTTTTTGTGATGCAAGTGTGATTAAGAATAAAAACAAGCCAAAGAATAGTAAAAAGATTAGGAAGAACCATAAATTATCTACATATTTAGAAAACGCCAAATTTTTTCCATTGCTAGATGCCTGCACAACAATCAAAATCACATAATGAATTAATGCAAATAATATTGAAATTAAAATAATTGAAATTGTTTTCGAAATAATGTATCCAACGCGTGTTTTAACTTTACTCATATATAGTTGAATTGTACCTTGTGAAAAATCACGCGTAATTGTCTTAACAACAAACATTAATCCAATTATTAACAATAACCATTTTGCTGCAGCAAATACAGATCCATAGACAATAATATGTTTCGGGTTATCCATCGAATTTGCCATAAGTATACTTTGAGTTGCAATCAAACTAGATACGACTAGTATCGCTAAATATGTTAAAGGACTTTTAAAAATACTATAAAGATCATACTTAACTAAATTTAAAATTCTCATTATTTATCACCTCTTTGATTTATATTGAAGTACGTATCACGCAATGAACTTTTACGTGTTTCAATATATTTCGGATAAATATCTAATTCAGATAATGCTTTTAGTATAACTTGATAATTTTTTTGTGCATTGATCATTAAATGTCCGTCTGCTTTGTCGACATTTTGTAATTGGAAATGCTCTGCAAGATATTTTTCAGTTCTATCAAAGTCTTTATGATCAACAGTAACTATCGTTGTGTCAGATGCAACACCTTCCTTCATGTTTACATCTTGAACAAAATGTCCGTCTCTTAAAAATACTGCTCTATCACAAATTAATTCAATATCTTCTAACTTATGACTTGATATTAGAATTCTCATATCAAGTTCATTTACTAGAGACTTAATTGTAGTCAGCACATCAATTGAGCCATCTGGATCCATACCATTTGTAGGCTCATCCAATATTAAAAATTTAGGTTTATTCATTAAAGATACTGCAATTGCTAACTTTTGCTTCATCCCCATTGAATATTTCTTAACTTTCTTTTTAATATAAGGTCTCATACCAAATGCATCTATAATTTTGTCTGTGTATGCTTTATCAAAACCCTTACCTAATACTTGTGCAAATAATTTCAAGTTATACAATCCTGATTTATTATCATATAATTTAGGATGCTCAATTAAAAAACCGATATTATCTGCATTATCAATATCTACTTTTCCATCAAATTTAATAATATTTCCATTCATTACTTTCATAACGGTTGTTTTACCAACACCGTTTTTCCCTATTAATCCGACAATTCTACTATCGCCAAAGTCAAAATCAATATCATTTAAAACGACATTTGAGCCGTATTTTTTTGTAATATGTTCTAATTTCATCGACTGCCTCCTTTAAATTTTCTAGTATTTATTTTATTGAGCTGTTTAAAATAATTAACAATAAGTATAACAATGCTTATAATTAGAAAACCAATATTTAAAATATATGAATATAGATCTGGGAATGATGATTGACTTAGAACAAAATAATTCACCAACACTATTGCAATTGAAAATAAAAATGGAACTAAAATGATAATAGTAAACACGTATATACCATATGGCACTTTGACTCTACGCAATTCTGTAAATTGACTAAATGCAATTGGTATAGACAAGAAGTTAGATATAACAAATGCATATGCAGTTGAAAAATAGATTGAATTTGGTTCTATCACATCTGCTTCATAAGCATATAAACTAATAACAAGCGTTCCAATTAATGTTAAAAAAATGCATGTAATATAGTTGGCATTAAGCAATTGTTTTTTTGACACTGGTAAACTCATATAAAAATAATATGAATCATTACCACCTAATCTACGATTAAGTCTAAATAAGTGACCAGCATCTAAAATCCAAATAATTAATATTGTTGGACTTATAAAAGATTGCAATAGGTAAAAGAACTTTGTTGAGTCAAGCATTATATAAATAGGATATAAGGTTAATAATAGAACATAGATGATAAGTGTATATCGTCGTAATTTAAAATTCCTAATTAACAATGCCTTCATTTAAAAACCTTCTTCCATCAATTTGATGTTTTCATGATATTTAGGTTTTCTCTTTTCAAGATAAACCATTAGGTTCTCAATAGAAGGTGTAGTGATATTCACTTTATGACCTAAAATTTCTTTAAATACTTGCGCATGTTCTGTTAATCCTATAAATCCCGTACGCTTATGTTCTTCAAAAATAAGTAGAGATGCTAATTCATCATCAAGGTCCTCAATTGCACCACTCACAACTTGATATCTTTGTAACAGTTGTTCTTTTGAACCATTTAAGATAACTTCACCGTCACTTAAGTGAATGATATAATCAGCTATTTTTTCTAAATCTGAGATAATGTGTGTCGACATGAATATTGTTTTATTTTCATCAATTAATTCTTGCTGAATTATCTCCAATAGCTCATTTCTAGCTAAGGGATCAAGACCTGAAGTAGGCTCATCAAAAATATACAATTCAGCATGATGTGAAAATGCAACTGCTAGTGATAATTTCATTTTCATGCCAGTCGAAAATGTTTTTATTGATTTATTGATTGGTAAATCGAACTTTTCAAGATAAAATTCAAATACTTGATGGTCCCATTTACGATAAAAAGGGGCAATCATTTTTTCAAGTTGCTTCGTAGTCCATCTCTCATTAAAATAATTTTCAGCGTAAACAAACCCAATTCTATTCTTTAACTCTATCGGATTGAGAGCCATATCCTCTTCTAATACTCTAATAACACCAGTTTGAGGTTGATACAAATCCATAATTAACCTTATTATTGTGGTTTTACCAGCGCCATTTCTACCAATAAAACCAGTGACGAATCCTTGAGGAACTTTGAAAGAGATATTCTTTAAATTAAACTGGTCACTTGAATAATTAACATTACTTAATTCTATGGCATTCATGATGATTCCTCCTCATAAATGAACGTTAAAATATCTTGAAGTTCCTCAAGTGACATTTCGATGGCTTGCGCTTCATTAACCAATTCTTTAACCAAATTTTCAATGGTAAAAAATTGTTTCTCTTTTAAAATAGAACTATCTTGTTCCTTAACAAAGGTCCCTTTTCCTCTAATTGTTGTAACAAAACCGTCTTTCTCTAAATCTTCATAAGCACGTTTGGTAGTAATCAAACTTACTTGAAGATCTTTGGCAAGTTCCCTCATTGATGGCAAATGCTCTCCAGGAGCAACATGCCCCTTTAAAATATTTTGTTTTACTTGTTGCTTAATCTGTTCATAAATCGGAAAATCACTATTGTTTTTTAAAATTATTTTCATCAACGTCCCCCTATCATCTTCTGTATATATACAATATACACAATATACACAATTTTGTAAATATGCATATCTCATTATCAACCAGTCTTCAGAAATAACACTGAGTATTGTAATATTAGCAGTTGAATAAAATGAAATGACACTACCATTTAATCTTGCATTGTCTATTTCAATAAAAAAGACTGTCAAAACGAATATTCTTATACTTTAACGGTGATTGTCGCGTCATCAAGAACAGTCGTTTAAAACAGTCAATTCTATTTGTTATTTTTACGTCGATCATTACTTCTACTTATAAAAGCACAAATCATAAACATAATTGCTGCCAATAATAGTTTTATACCTTGGCTCTCATGGTTTGTTGCTTGTAAATAATAACCAACAATAAATAAAATAATTGCTAATGCTACAAATATTTTTGTTAGATGTTTCAATTTATTTCACCTCAACATCGACATTATAACAAATATAAAGATTTATCATAACTTAATATAGTGTATAGTGTAATATAACCAATCTCTGATTGGCTTACATGACGACAAAACTATGCATTCAAAATGATTATTGATTGCGATATATTGTGTTCAATGATATTATTTAAGTGTATCCACAGAATTATACTACACAACCCCAAGTCTGGTACCAGCAGACTTGGGGTTATTTATGTGTGTAGGATCATTTTTTATTTTTCCATTTCAGTTCTAACCAAAGTCGAAAAATAATTAGTAAGCCACCTGTAATAAGTGTCATCATCCCTTCTTGCCACCACATCATTACACTACACCTCCGTTCGACTAAAGTATCATACTGAAGGATGACCTACACCTATTCTAACACAAAAACAGAACATATGTTCGTATTTTGGTAGCGGATTTTACATATTATTCGTTAATTCACCAACAACACTTTATCTTTGGTATAATTGAAGATAATATATATGCATACAATTTTTTTAAAGAGAGGTTAAGCAATAATGAATCCTTTAGCCCAAAGCTTAAATGAACAACTTCAACAGTCAAATGCAACTGCCTTTGCAATGTTATCTGACTTAGGTCAAAATATGTTTTATCCAAAAGGCATTTTATCTCAATCTGCTGAAGCAAAGAGTACAACATATAATGCAACTATAGGTATGGCGACAAACAAAGACGGAAAAATGTTTGCATCATCTTTAGATGCAATGTTTAATGATTTAACTCCAGATGAGATATTCCCTTATGCGCCACCACAAGGCATCGAAGAATTACGTGAATTATGGCAACAAAAAATGTTGCGTGACAATCCAGAGCTATCAATCGGCAACATGTCACTACCAATTGTTACGAATGCATTAACACATGGTTTATCTTTAGTTGGCGATTTATTTGTAAATCAAGGTGACACTATCTTGTTACCAGATCATAATTGGGGTAATTACAAACTTGTTTTCAATACGAGAAATGGTGCAAATCTTCAAACATATCCTATCTTTGATAAAGACGGGCATTATACTACTGATTCACTAGTAGAAGCTTTACAATCATACAATAAAGATAAAGTCATTATGATTTTAAATTATCCTAATAATCCGACAGGTTACACACCTACGCATAAAGAAGTGACTACCATCGTCGATGCAATTAAAGCATTAGCTGATAAAGGTACAAAAGTTATAGCTGTTGTGGATGACGCATACTATGGTTTATTCTATGAAGATGTGTATACTCAATCATTATTTACTGCATTATCTAATTTAAATTCAAATGCAATATTACCTGTTCGTTTAGATGGTGCAACAAAAGAATTTTTCGCATGGGGATTCCGTGTTGGATTTATGACATTTGGAACGTCTGATCAAACAACTAAAGAAGTATTAGAAGCCAAAGTAAAAGGTCTTATACGAAGTAACATTTCTAGTGGACCTCTTCCAACACAAAGCGCTGTTAAGCATGTATTAAAAAATAATAAACAATTCGATAAAGAAATCGAACAAAATATTCAAACATTAAAAGAACGCTATGAAGTCACTAAGGAAGTTGTCTATGCTGATCAATATCATTCACATTGGCAAGCCTATGACTTTAACTCTGGATACTTTATGGCAATAAAAGTTCATGATGTTGACCCTGAAGAACTTCGTAAACATTTAATTGAAAAATATTCAATTGGTGTTATTGCACTAAATGCAACAGATATTCGTATTGCGTTTAGCTGTGTAGAAAAAGAAGATATCCCACATGTATTTGATTCAATTGCTAAAGCAATTGATGACTTAAGATAATTAATTTCAACCAATAATCTGATGAGTATGACTCGGATTATTGGTTTTTATTTTTAAAATTATTCCTTCTTTCAAACCATTATAAGATATATTTTATTCAGCAACTTATCAAACACTATACCTAATTAGTTTTATACATCTCTCCTAACAAAATTTAATTTATTTGGTACAAATTTATATAACTTTTAGCAAATCAATTCAAGCATCACATCTCTACAAATGTAAAAGGCACCCCACGATTGTGAGATGCCTTATTATAAAATTAAAGATTAGAATTTAAGTTCAATATCTACCTTTTTAATGTCAGTTGCTTTAAATACTTTTCCATCTTTATACTCAGTTTTTAAGTCTACATATTTTGACGAACCATTTTTAAAATACACTTTATACACTGCGCGTTCAGCAAGTCCTATGTCATGTTTAGTAATCCCTTGATCATTTGCCATTGCTGATTTAAGTTTTATACTTAAGTCATTAATTGTAATTTTGCTTGCATTATAGAACACAAATTCATTTGAAACTAAGTTTTCAAATTTATTTATTGTTACTGGGAATTTCACATTATTAGATTTATTTATTTTTTTTTTGATTTAGTGTGTTGTTTTACATCAATATCAATCTTTTTAATATCTTTGGCACTAAATAAATTAGGTGTAAAGATGTCTGATTTTAAATTCACTACTTGTTTCTTTCCATTTTTGAAATGTACTGTATATTTTGCTTGTTTCACAAATTTTAAGTCAAGATCACTGATGCCTCTTTCACTTTTTAATACAGATTTCACTTTGTCATTTAAATATTTGTAACTAATTAATTCCTTTTGAGACAGTTTTAATTTAGATAAAATTGGTGTTGATGTGCCATTTACTGCAATTGTGTATGGTACATATCTGTCTGCTTTCGCTTTAGGTCCTGTTTTAACAGTAATTTCAATTCTCTTAACATCTTTCGCATGAACTAAGTTTGCTGTGTAATTTTTTGAATTTAACTGTAAGATTCTTTTACCACCATTTTTAAAATAAACAGTATAATAAGCTTTCTTAGCATATTTTAAATCTTGTTCACTAATACCTCTATCATGCTTCAGTACTGATTTTATTTGACTAGTTAAATCTTTATAATTCTTCCAAGGTTTATTTGAAAATGAAAGATTCGATAAAATGTTTGTAGATGTACCATTTAAATTAATTGAATATGGAACTTGATAGTTTCTTTTAGCTTTATTTTCGACATGTTTTTTTGTATCTACGTTAATATTGATACTTTTAATATCACTTGAATTTATTAAATTCGCTGTGTAAATACCTGCTTTCAAATCGATAACTTTCTTCGTTCCATTTTTAAAATTAACTGTATATTTCGCTTGCTTCGATAGTCTTAAATCAACATCGGTAATACCTCTATTTGATTCTAAAACTGATTTAACTTTACCCTCTAAATCTTTGTAACTAATATTTTGATTCTTATTAAATGTTAAGTTTGATAAAATATTTTGGCTTGTACCGTTCACAGTAATTGTGTATGGAACTTGGTAATTTGCTTTATCTTTCTTTTTATCTTCAACTTGCTTTTTAGTATCTACGTTAATATTAATAGCTTTAATTTCACTTGTATTAATTAAATCAGCTGTGTAAATACCTGCTTTCAAATCGATAACTCTTTTTGCTCCATTTTTAAAGTAAACAGTATATTTCGCTTGCTTCGATAGTCTTAAATCTATATCACTAATACCTCTGTCTGATTTTAAAACTGATTTAACTCTATCCTCTAAATCTTTATAACTAATATTTTGATTCTTATTAAATGTTAAGCTTGATAAAATATTTTGGCTTGTACCGTTCACAGTGATTGCATATGGAACATGGACTTTAGAATATCCATGGTGTAACGAACTTGATGATTTATCTAATGGCTTAGCTGCGGCAGACGCTTCATTATTATTAAAGTTTGCACCTGTTGATGCTAAAACACCTAATGCTAAAGTTGTTGTAATCAATGACTTAAATTTCATAAATTATCTCTCCTTTTTTGTGTAATTCGTATTTGCAACTTAATTATAGCCAGACTTTCTCTGTTTTTTGAATTAACTGAATATTAATAATAAATTATCTTTAACAATAATTTTTTAACACTGTTAAAAGTTCTTTTAATTTTGATTAACTAATTAATTTACAATACCTAAAATGTTGTTTGGTTTTGTTTATACCAATCTTCAAACTTAAATGTCATAACAACATTCATTTCTTAATTCCGATTACATTTGTCGATTATATTTACAGCATCTTTATACTCAAAAAACATTTGCTTAAAAATATAAATTCGATTTAATAATTAATTTAAATTTAGTTAATCAATTTTGCATCTATTTTGTTGTAAGCTATATAAAAGGAGTGATAATGATGGTGAAAAAAACAAAATCCAATTCACTAAAAAAAGTTGCAACACTTGCATTAGCAAATTTATTATTAGTTGGTGCACTTACTGACAATAGTGCCAAAGCCGAATCTAAGAAAGATGATACTGATTTGAAGTTAGTTAGTCATAACGTTTATATGTTATCGACCGTTTTGTATCCAAACTGGAGACTTTTAACATAAAATTACTTATCATTCAAAAAGTAAAACAGCATAATATCAAGGTTTATAACTTTATCATTATCAATAATACCTCATATAAAATAAAATTTTAGGGACTTTAAATTTAAAATTACAAGTTTAATAGAAACATCAAAATAATCACATGTTTGTGTGGAATGTACACCCCAAAAGCTAGACTGAAAAATCTATTTTTTGAGGTGTATTTTTATAGGTAAATATAATAAATTAGAGTAGACAACTCAGAATTCCAATTTTATAATAATATTGCTTGACATATCAAACTAGATAGTACTATTTTGAATATATTATTATAATCAAAAATTCATTGTAAACTTTTAGACAAAAGGAAGTAATAAAAACGTGAAATTTAAAACAACTAAAGAATGTAAAAGTAATAATATCTTTAAAAGAAGTCAAGAAATTAATAATAGAGAAAGTGAAAAGGGTTGTTTATGGGGCATTAGCATGTTGATTCTACTTTTCTTATTGATTCTGTTTGGAATAACTGCTTGTTCATCAAGCATTCACTTTATTAATTAGATTTTTTTACTTGGAGGTATCATGTGAAGAACCATACAAATATAATTAATATCTTATTAGTTATAGTCAACTCATTAACTCATTTTCTAACTCTAAACACCTCATTTTTTAATAGTTCAGCATCGGATTTCTGTTTTATCATAGGGGCTATATTTTTCTTGATCGGAATTTTTGTTGCAATATACGGTATGAAGCGAGCAACATATTGGTTAAACTTATTGATTTTATTTACCAATATTTTTTATTTTCTACACTTCTGTGTTTTACTTTTGTTAAAATATATAGGATTTAAATTATTTATTTATGAAGGGTGTGTATTGTTATTTACCTAATTTATAGTCTAATTGTCTATTTCATCTGCATTATAAATTTTTTCATAATGGCTGCACCATTCTTAATGACTAATGCTGATTATGTATGGACGCCTATGACTACAGTTACGTTATTTATTTTGAGTTTGATTATTTTCTTGATATTTATAAAAACAAAAGATGTCGTTCATTTAACAATTTTCATATTAAACTTACTTTTTTCAATACTTTATTGTTTGCCTATACTGTTTTATTTATGAACACTTTTATATTATCTAGAAAATTAAAACCACCCGTAAAAGGGTGGTTTTTTTAATATTTACTTTTTAGTGCTTCGTCAATTTCGTTATAAATCTTTTGAAGTTGATATTTTGCTTCTGACATTTTCTTAAAATCTTTTGACTTAAGAGCATACATTGCTTTTTGACCTGAAATTTTTATAGTTCGCTTATAATAAGTGTTTAAACTTCCAGTAGCTAATTCATTAACATTTAGTTCATCTAATAACGATTTTAATTCATTAGCTAACTTTTCGTTTTGATATTCATTCGATGTTGGCAAGCTTGTGCTAGCTTGTGCCTCATTTTTATCTAGATTAGTTACTAGTGGTGATGCTAAAACGATTGCTAAAGTTCCCGCAAGTATAGATTTTCTAATTTTCATTTTTTATTCTCCTTAGTAATTAGTACTAATTTATTTTAATGACTAACTAAAAAAAAGTACATTAATTATTCATTAACTATATAGATCTTCTTATTAAATGAAAATTAATAAATTATCAAATTGACATACCTTATTGTATTTATAGAAAAACAAAAAAAGGTAAGCACCGAAATGCTTACCTACTTCCCATAAACAATATAACACATATACATTGATTTGGAAAGCGCAAAAATAAATTTAATAAACTAGTCCGAAAAGGAGCAATACATAAAAAATGAAAGGCGCTCCTTGAAAACGCCCAAGGTAATATTAACATAAAATGGCTACTATTGCATTATCTAATTTTATTTAATTAAAACAAATATATAGCACAAAAAAACTAGCCCGAAGGCTAGCTTATGAATAGATGAAAATTTGAACACATTGCTGTGTCTAAGATAAATATAACACATATTAATTACTATTAATAGAAAAATTATAGCGTTTTTTAGATCATTTCAATTTATCAAGACCAAATTCATCAAAACACTAATTGAACTTTAATTTTTAGTTAAAAATAATTAATCTTTTATTAATTTCAAGTTAATTAATATATTTCGTCGATTAGATTAAACTCATTTTAGGAATTTCGCAAAACTAACTATAAATTTAAATATAGAATTTAAGGAGAATTAACATCATTATGAAAAAGAAATTAGCAACAACAGTTTTAGCATTAAGTTTTTTAACGGCAGGAATCAGTACACACCATCATTCAGCGAAAGCTTTTACTTTTGAACCGTTTCCTACAAATGAAGAAATAGAATCAAATAAGAAAATGTTAGAGAAAGAAAAAGCTTATAAAGAATCATTTAAAAATAGTGGTCTTCCTACAACGCTAGGAAAATTAGATGAACGTTTGAGAAATTATTTAGAGAAAGGCACAAAAAATACTGCTCAATTTGAAAAAATGGTTATTTTAACTGAAAATAAAGGTTACTATACAGTATATCTGAATACACCACTTGCTGAAGATAGAAAAAATGTTGAGTTACTAGGTAAAATGTATAAAACATACTTCTTTAAAAAAGGAGAGTCTAAATCATCTTATGTAATTAATGGTCCTGGTAAAACTAATGAATATGCATACTAATAGTAGTTACATAAATTAAAAGGTAGATATTTCTTTTTTATATAAAGGTTTGGCAGACATTTCATAACTTGCCAAACCTTTATATATCTAATTATCAAACTGCACTAAACTTACCAAAACCGCTTATTCTATTACCTGCCTTGTCTACCTCTCCTGTCGCTATATAACGACGTTGTCCACTATTAGCAATATAAGTAATCCATCTATAGCCATTAATGCAATATGCGCCGTCATATTTGATCGTTGCGTTATTGGGTAATACACCTGTAATTCTTGAATTAGTTGAATAGCCATCCCTCACGTTATTACCTTTAACATTGGCAACTGTGTAATAACCAGTCTCTTTTTTATACGGTCATTGTTTTTATCGAGTGTATAACCTGCTGGCACTGGTGAATTCTTTTCGTTTTTAGCTGGTGTTTTAACATTACTGATACCTGATACACACTTCCAATAAAAATAACCACACCATTTAAGATGCGGTGTAGCGACTGTAATATTTCTATGTTGTTGATATATATGTATCGAGTGAAGGGCAAAAAGGATATCAATTGCAGGATAAGTGTTAGGTTACTAGGCCACTTAACAGGCTATATAGTTCACTCCTACTATATACAATTAATTATAACATAAAAAGCACCCCGTAAACTATTATACGGGAATGCTAAAGTCATATATACTACGGGGGAGTAGTATGAAAACTATGCTCTCTATCATAAGAAAAAACACCCAGTGACATGCTTGGGTGAACAAGGATAGATGTAAATAGTTGATGCATGTGTAACACATCATAACAAAAAACTAGCCCGAAGGCTAGCTATAACATAAAAAATAGGCAAGTACCGAAGTACCTGCCTAAAAAAGGATTATCCACTTTTTCATCCTAACTGATTTCTCCCCATAAGTCACCTAATATCTGATTAGGTGGGGAAGAACCATTCGTGCATGAATGAGAATTTGATGAAAGATAATTTTCACTACACATATTCAATCAAGACATTGCTTTCTATAATAAACAACTATTTTGTTTTATTTCTTTTCTATAACAACCTTTGTAATTAAGTTGAATCCAGGGTTTTTAATATGCTCTGATAAATCTGGGACAACAAAACCTTTTTCTGTTATAGGGAAAGACTTCGTTTCTTCTTTTTTCTTATTCTTATCATAATAAGTGACTTCGATCTTTGCGCTTGGATCTAATTCAACTACTCTAAACTCTTTATATGCTGTCGCATCTAATGCCCATTCGACATAGTATTCAATTTTTTCTTTTGTAAGTGTAGTCCCAGGTTTAATAGGAAACTCGACATAATGAGGGGATAGCAATTCATTTCCTTTACCATCAACTCCAGTCACATTTACCATCAAATACGGGCCTGTTGGTTCAAAATAACTCGCGTCATCGCCTTTTTTATATTTTCCTTTGTCGAATGAACTTGATGCACTTACCTCATTAGTAATTGAAGAAAATGAGAATAATAACAATAAAACAGTTAAAAATAATAAACTTCTTTTGAGCATGGCGCTTCCTCCAAATATAATATATTTGTTTTTATTTATCTCTTTTTATAGCTAACACCCTTATTTAAGATGATAAATATCAACAACTTCATTTTATATTGAGAAAATATTAAAAATCAATAAAATATTAAAAGAAACTAAACTTACATTCAAAAATAATTAACAAATTTTTAACATTTTAACCTAAGAATTAAAACACTTCTTTCACAATCAATCTCTCATGCCATATCCACTCATTATGATTGTTCCAATAAATGCGACACCAACCATCTATAATTTCAAACACATATATTAATGTTCCAGGCGCGTATACAGCCTGTCCAACATCGAATCTATAGTTAGTACGATTATCACCGTATCTAGTGGCTGAAGTAGCACCTAAGCCGTCGATTTTCGCATTAAAATAAGCACCTTTTGACCATTTAAGGTTATAAGGTGCTTTACTTCCAACTGTTATTTTACTTGCAGATTTACCGACTGCTTTTTGAGCAGGTGGTTTAACTTTATTTGTGATCTTATTCATTAAGCCCTCACTTTTATACTTAGGTCTAATAAAGTGAGTACAGCCGTAATAATTATCCCAACGTAACTTTGCAGGCGTATTTGCGTTACCGTCATAGTTCTGTTCCAAAATTAAAAATTGATTTGTATTACCACCATTAAACACTAAACCAATATGACCGTATTGTTTATATATTCCTTTGGTAAATACAGCCACATCACCTATTTGTGGAACAAACGATGGTGTGTTTTCATATACTGTTGCCATGTTTTTAAAATCGTTATTGATTGCATCTTTTGCATTTCCCCACATTCTAATTTCTAACAACCAATAAATGTAATCAACTGCTAAATCTGCACATTGGTAACCATACCAACCGTCAAAATCAATATATCTACCTTGATACCAACGTAACCTTGCTCTTGCTTCACTGTATGTTTTCATTATTTTACCTCCTAGTATTTTCTTCTTGGTTCTTCATATTCTAAAGCTTGGTGGCTATCACCTATACCTTTAGTAGTCGGGTCTTGAATCACACCAGTTAATACTAAAAATCCTAATATAGCGTTTAAACCGTCTGTTAATTGCTCTGTATAAACTTGAATATCATACCCAATAGCTTTGGCGATGTTTTGAGCAAATAAAAAGATAGCTGACAATATCGCTACCCAAAATGATTTTTGTTTCATTCTAATTTTCCAATTAATCATATTCTTATCTCCTTTTATCCAAAATAAAAAGACGACTAATAAGCCGTCTATTTGATATTTATATTATGGTGTGTTAATTTATATATAGAAAAAGGGCAACATGCGCAAACATGTTACCCTAGTGAGCCCGTTAAAAAGACGGTGGCTATTTTAGATTAAAGATTAAATTAATAACCATTTAACCATCGAAACCAGCCAAAGTTAGCGATGGTTATTTTTTATTGCTTAATTCAATAAGCTTGATTACTAGACCTATCAATGCAATAAGGAATAAACCAAACTGCAACATGGTACTAATTGTAATCATTAGGCGTCTCCTTTCTAAAGATTTCAGTAATGCCAACATAGGCACCACCTCCTTATACTCAGATAGCCACCATCTATCCAACTTGCTCACTTCTGCATATTACCATAATTACAACAATAAATAAAAAGCCAGTGCCGATGCACTGACCAAAAACATTATTTACATTTACGACCATACAAATAACATGATAACCATCTTGCCCAACTCATTATGTCCACCTCCCTTAAGGTAATAACGCAGTAATTGATGCAGTAATGACTGCAATCATAACAATTGTTACAAGCGCCCATATGGCACCTACGAGCCATTTATTTTGGGCGAGTGTCTTTTCTTCATTTTTTTGCGCAACATCTACTTGCGTTTGATATCTTTCTTCAATTCTGTTTAATATCTTTGTTTGCTCTAAATTCTCATCTACAACTTTATCTTGCTTATCTTTAAGTTCTTTATGAGATTCTCTTAGTTCATTATGATGTTGCTTATGTTCCTCTCTAAGTTCAAGCACATGATCAGCTGTTTCGTTTGCTAGTATTTCAACATCATCAACACGTTCAACTAATTCAGAAAGCTCTTTTTTTATTTTCTGAATATCATCCAAAACTACACCTACTTTCTAAGAAAGCTATGAGCGTAATGCTCATAACTTAGTATAGTTACATTATTTCGCTATCAACTGATTTATCAGATGACAAGTCAGTTCTATCCACAACTTCTTTCACAACTTTCACACCGTTTTGATTGCCTGTTAATTGATATAAAAGATTTAAAGTTTCAGGAATCTTTTTAGCGTTTTCCTCAGATTTAAAATCTTGTGCATAACTTGCTGAATCGGACGTTGTAAAACTGCCTACAAAATCTTGATACAAAACGCGCTCTGTTCCCTCTTTGTCGATTTGTACTAAAATAAACCTTTCTGTATTGTTGATAATTTCTTTTGCCATAATTAAATGACCTCCTTAAATTTTTGTATAAAAATAGTGCTAAGGATTACTCTTCCTCAGCACATTGTTGATTTTCTTTATTTTCTTGTATATACGCTTTTAACATCGCGTTTTCTTGTGTTAACCTCATAATTTCCTGTGATAAATAATGAATTGTATATTCAGGATTAGCTTGTAATCCTTGTTTGTTATCCTGCATTCTTTGACTCCTCCAATTTCTTGATTCTTAGTTGTTGTTCTTTGATAACAGGGATAAGATGAATCCATAGACGATCATACGCTATACCTTCAATTTCTCCTTTGTCATCATACGTGACAAACTCTTTTAATCCTAAATTCTCCACCTCTTCAGCAATCAAACCTACGTATCTATCAAGTTTATAGGTGTCTTCCGATAATTTTCTATCTTCTCTCAGCTCTCTAGCTAAAATTTCAGACTCAGCTTTATCAAACCACGTTCTAATAGGTAAGTTAAGAATAGCTTTTGAATGTTCCAGTTGTTCATCTCTATCGTTATATTGATTTTCGATAGATAACTTGTATTTACGCGCTGATGTCGAACGCCCAATTGTGCCAGCAGAAGTAATATGCAAATTAGCTGCGGCCGAATAAGTACGTCTATAAATTGAGTTAGAAGCTATCCTATCTCCTGCATCATCTGAACCTACAGACAGTAGGTCTGTACTCTGTATATGAATATACCTATTACCATCACGTCGTTTCAGCATATTAAATTTGCCATACCCTGCTTCGATTGTTGTATCTCCACCTGTTGCATATCGTCCATTAACAATTTGAACAAGACCTTTATTTCTTTCTTTAGAAAACCTGATACCCGCACCGTAATCATAGTTCTCATCAGAACCAAACATAATATAACCGTCACTCGAATAAGCATTATCTGCATTAGACAGCGTGAATGCAAATCGGTTTAATCCAGGCACTTTGTCTGTGTTTGGATATAAATACACCGGTGCCTGTTTGCTTTTGATATTCGATGAAGCGTAAGACTCCAGAACAACCCGATTATTATCTGACGTTAGTGCAACGACACCACCATAGGAATTGATTGTTATACCATTCATGCCGCTATCACTGTAAGTTTTATCCCACCATTGAATAGTACCGGATGAACCTCCGTCTTCGCCTTCTCCATCAATATATGTTGAAATACCAAAATGTGACATATAAAGTGAACCGCCTGCGGTATTATTTCTAAACCTTAGATGTCCATCTTTAAGACGTGTGAATATATCATCGGTTGATCGTTTGCCTTTCCAAGTTCGTTGCACAATACCACCTAGTTCAATAGAATCATTCTGTATTTGAACATATCTGTTATTGTCACCGCCTTTAATTCCAATTCTATTAACATTGATATCAAGACCCTCTCTTGATAAATTAAGGCTGTTGACAATATCGGTTTTATCTACTTTATCTCGCATATTTTGGATAAGAAGGTTTATTTCTCTATTACCGTTAATATCAATTTTATCAGCATTTAATCTAATACCACGTGGCCCCACATTCAAAGCTTGAGCCACTCCGTTATCATCATATCTGATTGTTGTTCCATCTGTAACGTTTTGAACAATCTCGTTTAATATATTTGAAAGTGTACGATTGGTTGCATTAAACTCTTCTTTAGTAGTTCTTAATTTGATTTCCTTACCATTTTGTATAATTTGAGAACCATAGCGAGTCAATGTTTTCCTCTGTGCATCTGTGCTTTCTTTGACCTTGTTGTCTGTATAAACATTAGCTTTCTTTTCAGCGTTTCTAGCCTTTAGTTCTGCGTTTTGTTTTGCCTCTTCAAGTTTAGCTTGAGCATCTTGTATAGCGCGTTGCTCTTCTTCCGAAATTTTACCATCAGCATACGCTTGCGATTCCTTCTCTTTAAGATCATCTTGAGCATCAATGTATGATTTTAAAGCTTCTTGCGCTTCTTGATTTGCTTGTTCAATACTTGCTTTAATCTCAGGATTATTGGACAAATCACTTAACTGGTCATCAGTATATTGTTTTTGTTCTTCCAATCCGTTTCGATATTCGTTTAACGTAACTTTATCTTTGATTTCACCTTTTAAAGTCGTTCTCTCAGCTTCAGCAGTATCTAAACGTTCAACAATACCGTCTTTGTCTGTTTTATAGTCCGATGTTTTTACATAGTCACGTAATTGTTCTTTTGTGGATTCTCTAGCTGCTTCAATAGCTGATTTAACAACATTAGGTTCTCCGACTAACTGCAAATTTTCATTCACCGTTAAACCAAATTTTGTTGCTATTATTTCCAACGCTTCTTTATATTTTTCATCAGTGTATTGTGACTGTAATAATTTAAATCTATCTGAAATGGCGATTTTGACATCTTCTACATCTGTATAAACATCTTGTAATTTCTTTCTATACTCAAGAAATAAAGCTTGTGTATCTACCAACCGACCAATCGTTGCAGTTTCGGGTGTCATAGATTCTAAATTATTTTTAATTTGATTATAAACATCAATCACAGCGTCTAAACTTGCTTGTAAGTCCGCTTTCAAATCATTATCTACTAAGTACTCGCTATTCAGTAATTCTGTAGCTTCTGACAAAAGACTAGCGTGTTGTATAGATAAATTAATAAAAATATTGTTTAATTCACTGAATAGCGCTTTCTCTCTTGTTATACCACCTAATTTTTCAACATCATTTGGTGTTGCTTCAATCCATCGACCATTCCAATATCTACGCAAGACAGCAACATCAGGGTTACTTGTATCATACCAAAGCATATCATTGACTGGATTTTCTGGCGGTGTATCACTTTTGTGTATTTTGCGTTCAAAGTATTCTAATTCACCATCTACAACATCTTTAACTATAGTGTTGATATTGCTAATATTATCGTTTAACTTTTGATGTATTATGTTCAATCGCTTGTTAAACTCTTCTCGTAATTCTGATTCTTTGAACTCTTTAGGTTGACCGAATGTATATGTGCTATTTTCTGAAATTATGTTATATTCTTCGGCAATAACTTCTGCCTCTACATACAATGGCGGGTTAAAATCTCTATGTTTTACTCTGACTGTATCACCAATTGATATAATCTCGTGCGGATACGTAACTTCCAAATCAGTAGAAGTAATCTCATATGACATAACTGCCGACTTACGTTTATTTAACTCTGTTTTGGCTAAAGAACGCAACCGTGTTTCATTCATATTTTGATCATCTGATTGAGGTTCGTATATTCCCCAAATATAACGGGTAGGTAAGTTGAATTGACTTTGTGCTTCGTCATCAGTCACAACTAACTCTAAACGCTTTCCTTTGTCATTTTCGGGTCCCACAGCAATTAATGCTGTTTTGATTTCTGACATATCAATCTTCCTAGTTAACCCAACCAAATCTTTACCATACTCAATTTCTTTACCTTTGAATAAGCTGTTTTTCTTTTTGAGTACCACATATCTACCTTTGACGGTATTAGAACTAAGCTCTATATAAAAATCCAATACCATTTTATAGGTTGTACATAATTGCTTTAAAACTTCATATCTAGTTTGATAAGAAGTCCATGACGTAGTACGTAAGCCATCGTATTCGGTTTGTTCAGAAACTTCCCAACCTGTATCGCTCAACACATCTTTCAATGCTTCTGAAGTTGTCTTTTTCTCAAATTTGCCTGGTGCATACGGTTTAGCTGTTGTTATATCAGCAAGATAAGACGCTATACATTCTATCTCTGTGTAGCCGTCCATCGTATCTTGAACCCAGTTAATAATAAATTCACGCCATTGTTTGTTTGAATCCCTTATAATAACACGATGTCGTTCACGGAACTTTTCAGCTCTTTCTGATGATATGAGCAGTTCAAGCATTTCTGAATTGTCATTAACATTACGTTTATGAATCGCTCTAACTAAGGAAGGGTCATCAGTAGAAAGGAAATCTATAATCTTGTCGTTAAAATCTAAAACATGTATCACACTCTCATCTCCTTTCTATAAATATCTATCTTGCCATTTAACCGTCGTATCAAAGACGTTTTCAGGTTGTATGATTAATTCACTGTACCCAGAATCAACATTGAAATAATTACTTCCAAACGATTTCTCGCTCAACATTGGTTCCTCATTGATGACAACACTTTTTGCTTGCATATCTATTTTTACTAAATCACCTTTTTGTATAATGACATCCCTTGCGCCTTTCGGTTTTGGTAGAATCTCCGTATTGAATGAACCTAATCCATTCATCTCCATCCACTTATAACCATTATACTTCGCACTATAGATAGCTATGATAGAAGCTGGACGCTGATAAAACTTACCGCCATCTATCCACTCTTTCTCATCCATATCAATAGGTTTACGTCTATCTGGGTCTTTAATGTGATCAAATTTCCAAGTTTTAATAGAAAATTTATTACCTACTCTTCTGAGCCGCATATAAACAACGATTCTGTCCAAGTTATACATTATCGGTTTATTCTGATAGTCGTATATCTTTTTGGGGTCTCCTTTTTGGTTATACAACGTAACAACAATATGTCCTATTTTTCTATCATGATATTTATTTTCATAACCAATAGAAGCAAGTAACTTACCATCACTATCATAAATATGTTGTGCTGTTCTTCCGGCACCTTTACCTTTTTGTTCAACAATACATTTATAGGTAATTTGAAAATCTGTCATCGCTTTAGGGAGCCCTCGTTTCGTGCCAGCACCAACCCAACCTTTTGCATCAGGAAAATTAGTTGCTTTATATCCTTCGCCAAGATTGGATATCACAAAGTCACCGCCGACCTTACCACCTAAGTCATTACTTGGAATATCTTCAGTAATCATCTTAGTCCAACCTTTGAAATCACGAAACTCACTATGATAAACAGGAGGCATGTAATCCTTAACTTCTTTGGTTACCTCATCATCACCAACCATAAAATAATCTTCATCATTTTTAGTGATCATAAAGTAACTAGATGGTTTAATTGCTCGGGCTTCAACAATTAAAGGAGTGTCAGCAGTCCCACTATTTACAACTGAAACTTGGTCTGAAATCGCAGTATTTTTATTTCCTGTTACTGAATATTTGTAAGGGTCTGTTAGTACTACTTTGATAGTGAACTTAACAGGTATTGTAAATTCTTTGTGCAGCTTTATTGGTCCTTCAAAATAAGCGTTCCAGTACCAATCTTTAGATTTGAATTGTAATTTAACTTGTTCCTCGTAGTTAAAAAACTTTACTAATTCATTCAAGACGTCATCATATGTTTTAATGCCGTTGTGAGATAAATAGTCATTACGTACCACTAAAGGTATATCAAAACTATAAGATTCAAGCCTACGCCCTTTATATATAGCCCCCGAACGTCCATCTACATTTTCTGTTTTTAAAACATAATTAAAAGAGGGTATTTCAAACCCTCTTTCGACATACAACCAAGGAATTGTTTTGTTGTTCACTTTAATAGTGTCTATCATTGAATAGCAATTCCTCCTTTTCTAAACTTTACTTTTGTTGATTCTTGCCTTTCTCGCTTTTCTATAGACGCGTTCACCTTTTTATCAAAAGCGTATTCGTCAATAATCGGCTGATAATCTTTATCTGCAATCACATCGTTGGATTGCGCTATTTTCAGTAATAAAGCTATTTGTTGTTGCTGTTGTTCAATCATTTTCAATAATAAGCTTGGGTCATCAAACCCATTTACACTAGACAATTGACTAGGACGCTTATTTTTACTCGCTTTTCTCCCTCTTACTTCTGCTGCTGCATAATGCAACATCTTCATTGCATCATTTCTACGAGCTGGATCTGTTGGAATAATCCATTCTGGATGACCGTCTTCACCTAAGTTATACCAACCATCAAAAACTTTTCCACCTGTAGCATATGCGTAATCACCAGCGCGTTTGAACGCAGCTCTCCATGAGCCTGTTCTTGGTACCCATTTACCCACAATATATCTCATAGCCGATATAGCTTGATGAGTTGGGTTGAGAGGATTATTGTAACCCGACTTTGCGTACGCTCTAAATGAAGGATCTATCATTTGGAACATACCTCTTGAAGGTGTACCAGCTCTTGCGTTGCTATCCCAATTATTAACTGCATTAGCTGTATAATTGGATTCACGTCTTGCTACACGCATCATTTCGTGTGTAATCCAGCTAGCTTTGTATTGACCTCCAAGTATATTTTGAGCTGTTCTAATCGCTCTGCGCGCATTTTCAGAACCACTCCCTCCAGGTGAATTCTTTCCACCAGTTTTGTCGTTTTTCCGTAACCAAGGAATAGGGTCTGTCGAATACCTATTGGACTCTCCGCCTTGATTGACTTGGAAATGTAAATGGCGGTAATTAGTCATAGAACCTGTATTACCTGATTTACCAATTAATTGACCAGCTTTAATTTGTTCACCTGTTCTACGCAATTGTTCAGATAAGTGCATGAACCACAAAAATGTTCGACCTTTTTGAACAGTAATTGCTTTACCGCCACCATAGTTGTCATACCAACTTCTAACACGTCCACCCATTGGCGTACGTATAGGGGTACCGGTCGGCGTATCATAGTCAACACCATGATGAACGCCTCCGTTAAATGGATAATTGGGGTTAGGAGGTTTTGGCGGTGCTGAATAAGGTTGTAGTATTCTGAAACTATCAAACACAGAACCATCTCCCGCTTGGCTCTCTAATCCTTCTTTTATCCAATTAATCGCCTTACTTTTAATCTTATTCCAAGACGCTTTTGTTATATCGCCAACAATACCCATACCTTTAGTTAGAGAGCTAAAGTCAACACCAAACGCTTTGAGCACATAATTTAAAAGCTTACCCGGATTATCAATAAAGTCCATTACATCGCCAACTTTATCGCCAAGCCATTTGGTACCTTTACCTATTTGATCTTTTGTCCAGTTAAATGCCGATGATGCACTAGATTTAATATCTTTCCACATAGTAGTACCGAAATGAAATCTCGGAAGCGTTCCGTTTAACATTGAATAAGTTTGTGCACCGTTGTATACTTTTGAGCCTTTAGGTAAATAAGCAGTAGTGTCTGTATTAGGTGTGATTACACGTTTACCATTAGGGAATTCAATCATTTCATTTCTAAAACCATTTGGACCATTTCCACGTCCTTTATCCCCAACTGTAGCGAATGTATCACGTGCAATCTTACCGTTCTTAACTAATCTTGTAGTAGTATGTGTGTGCTCTGTACCAGTGTGTAACCTAGGTATTTCATCCATACCTAACTTACCACCGACCCAGTTTAAGCCTTCAATTAATTTATTAAGTCCTTTTTTAATAGCATCTACCATACCGCCGATATGATCTTTAATTTTACCAATGATGGATTTTAAACCGTCACGCATGTTTCCGAAGATATTACGTACTTTATCCCACAAACGACCAGCTATACCTACCGTGTTATCTTTAATAGAGTTCCAGATGTTTGACATCCAATTTCTTAATTTAGTAAATATATCTTTCGTCGCATTCCATAAACTTGTGAATTTAGACCTTACACCCGTAAATAACGAATGAGCCTTGCCGACGGTATTGCTTTTGATATTATTCCACGTACTAGATAACCAGTTTTTCATATTAGTGAAAATAGATTTAACACTATTGTATAAGAAACCAAAAATACTTTTCGTTGCATTCCAAATTGCAGATAATGATTTTGTGAAAATACCTTTGATAACACCCCAGATACCGGATATTAAACCTTTAAGCAATCCACCAAAGTATCTAACAACACCTAGAATCTTACCTACAAACCACAGTTGTATTAAATTCCAAATTAACTGCACAGTGCCTTTTAGTATCATCACAATACCGTCCCAAACACCTCGCCAATTACCAGTGAATAAACTTGAAAAGAACTTAATAAAGCCAAGTATTATATTTAAAGCACCTTGTATTACTCCTTTTATATTCTCCCAAGTACTGACAATCAAGGCTTTAACCGCCGGCCAAATAAATTGCATCACTTGCCAAATCGCAAACATGATTGGTTTAATTACAAAATTTAAGATAAATTCTAATATAGCTTTGATAAAATTGCATATATTTTGAAGCGCTTGAACAATAGAAATTCCGTTTTCATTAAAGAATCCATTAATTTGACTCCAAATATCTTTAGCGAAATCAACGATTGCTGAAACCGCTTGTTTAAAGACGTTTTTAACGGAATCAATGAAAGGTTGGATAAATTGAATGAAATTACTAAACGTTTGTTTAACACTGTTAATTGTACCATTAACAAAATTTCTGAATGTTTCAGATTTCTTATAAGCTATTGTAAATGCGACTGCTAAACCAGCCAGTACACCTAACACGATACCAATTGGACCAGTTAATGCTGTGAAGACTGTTCCTAAAATAGGCACTTTAGTTGATAAAAAACTAATCAATCCGCCAGCCTTTGCAATACTAGCTAATAATGGAGCTAATACAGTTACTGCGTTGCCAATTGTGCTTATGAATGCACCTAATCCAAAAACTACAGGACCAATTGCAGCAGCAATACCACCGAATATAACAATCGACCTTTTAGATCCATCACTTAAACTTGAAAACCAATCAACTGCTACAGATAGCTTTTTGATTAGTTCTTCCATTACTGGAGCAAACGCACGTTCAATAGAAGCCCATACATCAGCACCTACTAATTTAAGTTTATTCATTGCTACTTTAAATCTTTCTGAACCACTTTCAGAATCTTTAAAAGTTTGATTGACCGTTCCTTGCGAATCTTCGATAGTTTTTAAGAACTCTTGGTAACTAAAGCGACCGCCTTTAATAGCATCTGCTAAATCAGGACCTGCTTTTGCACCAAATGCTTCAATCGCTAAACTTGTTGCGCTAGCTATATCCGGTGTCCTTTCAATTTCTGCTAATGTCTTCTTAAATTCTTCTCTTGGGTCTTTACCCGCTTTACCCCAATTGGAAATTGCTTTTTTCAAACCACTGAAGGCTATTTCAGTATTAACACCTGATTTCTCCCATTGAGTGAATAAAGCGATTGATTCTTTCATCTCAAAGCCCATAGCCCTCATTGGAGCACCGTATTTAGTAATACTATCAGCTAATGTATCAACACTTATACCGCTAGCCTGTGCTGCTTTCGCTACCATATCAAGTATACTTTGATACTCATCAGCTTCAATACCCGCATCACCCATTGCACGCGTAATTAATTGAACGGCTTGTACGCCGTCAGAACCCGTTATGTGACTAAATTTCAAGAATGACTCTGTGGCACTCTCAAGTTCTTTGCCAGTGAAACCTAACCTTGTGTTAACTTCCCCTAAAACACCACCTACAGTCTCAGCGTCTGCTGGAAAGTTGCCATAAACATCTTTAAATGAATTCTGCAACTTCTTAAGCTCTCCGCCGGTTGCTCCTGTTGCTTGGGTAACTGTATCTAAACCTTTATCAACTTCTGCAAAAGCTTTTCCTGATGCTGCTGCAATACCTAATACAGGTGCTGTAATACCAATACTCAGTCCTTTACCAACGGATTTTAAACCATCGCCCATTTTCGTCAGCTTTGGTCCCATATTTTCAAATATCTTGCTGGTTTTGCCCCAGCCACTTTCAGCCATTCTTTGAGCTTCAACTTGTGCTTTTTTGAACTCTTCAAACTCAGCTGTTGTTTTTTCTAGTTCTTTTTCTAAAAAATTCAGCTCATTTGCTTGTTTGTTATATTCTTGTCTTAAATTCTGAGCTTTTGTACTATTTTCACCCTGTTCTTGAGATACCTTGTCATATTGCTTCGCTAAATCATCAATGTTTTTCTTATAACCTGCAATTGTGCCATCTAACTCTTTGATTCGTTGTTTATAACTATCAGTTGATTTCTCAGTATATTTAAAGTTGTTTCCAGTCAACTTTAAGTCTGAATTTAAGGTTCTAAAGTTTCGTTTAATTTCTGTAAGTGATCTATTTAAATTTGCTGAATCCAAATCCAAACCTATAGATAGACCTTTTATTCTTTCTCCCATTTTTTACCTCCTTTCTAAAAAAGTTCAAAAAAATAACCCTAACCAAACGGTTAAGGTTAAAACGCATCAATTAAAGCCTCTGCTTTTTCTTCAGAAATGTCATTGTTTTTATTTTGATATATGGAAAGTACATAATGAAATGGCATTTTTAAAACTTCGTTAGCGTCTTTACCATTTTCAATTAAGTCCATCATGAGAGTATCCATATTTTTCAACATTGCTTTATATGTTAAATCTTCAGGCTTTATTTCATGTTCTGGATAAAATTTCTAGTTTCCTCAGTTTGCTGACCTTGAGTAATGAAAATTACTTGTTCACGAAGTGCATTCATTCCATCAGGTGCATGCATACGTTCTTTTAGGTCTTTAACTGTGAATTGGTATCGTAAATTTTTACAACCATATCCATCAATCTGTCAGCGATTTCTCTTGGTTTCATCGTGCTATTTTCGTCCTCAATATCATCGATTAAATCCATTGCTTCATATACAATTTCAAATGAAATGAAGTGTGGTGTTAAGTACGTTTGTAATTTAATTTCATTTGCTTTTGGGTCTTCTACTAATTGAATAATGTTACGTTTTAATTTTGCCATTTTATAATACTCTCCTTATTTTCAAATAAAATAGAGGGGTTGCCCCCTCTTATGCTTCTACATTTATTGTTATAGTGTCACTCATATTACCAACTGTTGCTTTAACCGTAGCAATGCCTTGTGCTTCCGCAGTAACTTGACCATCTCTATTGATTGATACAATATTCGTTTGATCTGTTGTGTATTTCAATAACTTACTTTGATTAGATGGCTCTACTACAATATTTAAATCGTATGTGTCGCCAACTTTAAGTGTTTTAATGCTATCTGGTATATTAACCGACTTTACCGCAGTTTCCGATGAAGCCGGTTTCGTTACAAAGTTTCTTCGTTATCCTCTGTCACGTTTCCAGTATATTCTTCGCCTAAAATTTTCTTTAAGAAAGCCTCTTCGCCTTTTTCACCGTCGCCACCATGATTTGTCATGTTAGCTGAGTCAAAGATATATTTACGTACAGACTTTTTATTATCAACTAAAGGGAAAAGTGCCTCACCTTCAACCTCTTCACTTGAGAAATCCCAATCTTTCTCAGCCGTTTCTCCATCGACTTTAGGATTTGTAAACATAACTTTAGGTAATAAAACTGTTCTAAATGTACCGTCTCTATGCTCTTGTCTGAACCATACAGCTACGTAATTGTTTTGTTTACCTTGTTTCTCTTCGTAAACGCCATCTTCATCATAATCTTCATTAAAAACAATTTTGCGAATCTCTTTAGGGAACGCATGCATTTGTAATGAGATTTTACCTTCTCCGTCTGTATTCCCTGATTCAATTGGACCGCCATCAGCATAAGCTGTTTTTAGTTCTCCACCAGTTTCAACACCAATTTTTTGTAATCCTCTTGTTTTTGTAATATCACTATATTTTAATTCCGCGCCTTCTTTCGTTAATTTAGCGAAACCTAAACCAGTAATGTTAATATACGCCTTTGGCGCACTTGCATGTTTTACTGCCATTTAATTTTCCTCCTTATAAAAAATGCCCTCGTAAACGCGAGAGCTTCTATATGTTTTAAATTCTTCTATATATTCCGGTTTTTCATTTGAAACATTTCCCATTTTTAGTTCAGACCATAATAACTTTTGAATGCGATTAGGTATCTTATTTCTTATGATTCTCGCATTATATTCATCATTGTACTTAACAAAAACATCTATTTGGACAATATAACTATATGCACACTCATCTCCGTCAGTATAAGTTGTAGGTATTGGGTCGTCGATATCGTCAATAACAATAAAAGGTACATCAGTATCTTTTACATTAGGGTATTTATTGAACTTAATATTATTGATATTTACGTGCTCTCTAATAATTCTGTCTTGACTAATCACTTCATGAACTTTGTACAAAATATCAATCACAATTTTTTCAACTCCCTTTTTAGCGTCTCAAAATACTTATTTTGCCCTTGTCTTATTGCTCTATTAACACCGCCCATAGCTTTAGGTTTGATAAATTTACCTGTTTCTTTCTGAACGTGTCCATATTCAATTAAATGTACGATTTTATAACGGTCTTTAGAACCTCGCCAATGAACAGTAATTGTACGTTTTCCGTTTATCCATTCAGGTTTACTAAAACTTACCTCATTAATTAATGCTCCCGTATCTTTTGAGGGCTTTAGTTGTTTTTTTACTTCTTCAACAATTACCTTAGCACCAGCTATTAACGCCTTATCTTGAACTTTTACCATCTCTTTTATGCCAAAACGTTTTTCTAATTCTCTTTCTAATGCTTTATCACCTATCACTTTCACACTCATGAACTATATCCTCCACGAATCATAATAAAGTCTTTATTATCCAAATCTGGTGATACTTGCTTTATATTCAAACGATTTTTGAAATATCTTGATTCAATTTCAAGATAATGTTCTTCACTGGGTAAATAATCACCTTGCGGATCACGAATATACAATTTAATGTCATTTTGGGTTCCGTTTGAGATAGCTTGTTCTAATTCACGTAACCAGACACCATCAATACTCGCCCAACAGCTATATAATAATTTTTCTTCTTTTTCTCCAGCTTCTGGACCATTATTTTCAGTATACTTATAAAAATGAACACGAGTATTTAAACGTTTAGTTGTAATTCTAGGTTTTTTAAACACTTTCTTCATCTTCTGATACCTCCATTAGAGATAACGAAAAATCTATTATTTCAGGTCTGTAATTATCGTTGAAGTGTTCTAATAAATCTTGATAAGCATATCTAGCGCGTATAAGTATCAATTCTTGACCTATTAAATTCTCTAATTCAAAAACTCCGCACTGATTTTTTATACGCTCGTACGACATTTTTAACAACTGCTTTAAGTACTCATCCTCTGAATTATGGTCAATCTTTTCAAGTGATTTAAATTTGACAAGCAAATCATCAATCGTCATTGTCTTCACCATTCAATAAGTCGACGATTTCACTTTTAACCATTGAACTAGACGCTTTTTTTGTAATGATTCGCATAGTTCTAATAATTCTTGTTTTGTCAGCTTATCTAAAGGTACGATATAAACTTTGTCGTACTTATTTTTGATTTGATTTGTCAACAATTCAACACGAGGATTGTTATACCCTTCAGCTGGATACAACTCCCCTACTTTGTACTTGTGTTGATTGTGCTCTATGTCTTTAAAAGCTCTAACAACTTTAAATTTCACCATTTTATCACCTCATAAAATTTTATAGTGTTTCTTCGGTACCTTCTAAAGCTGGCTTATGTCCTTTTAAATCTAATTTCCAAACAGCAGCAACTTTATTATCTTTCGCTTTGCCGTAAGCAAATTGTTTTGCAGTGTATAAATCCATATCATCTAACGCAAGTGTTTCTTTAAATTTCTGAACATTAATACCACCAGCTAAATAACCATCATATAAACCTTTAACGTACGTTAAAACCTTACCTGCTTCTTGGACTGTAGACTCGATAACATTCAAATTAAATGGTAAAGCAGTAACATATACGCCATTTGCATTTAAATGTGTATACTGTGCTTGAACCTCAAAAGCATCGGACGGATTAACAACCATTGTTACATTACCTTTAACCGCTACTGATTTACCTTTCTCGTTAGTTGAGTGGTATTTAAACACTTGCGTCAATTCATTAACCGTAGCGCGCGGATTAGCAAATGTAAGCGTACCTTGTTCTTCTTTCTCTGGATAAGCACCCTCAGTTACCGATACACCTTTTTGTACTTGACGGTTTAAGCCGATTGGTTGGTCTTTACCAGTACCTTTTAAGAACGCAGTTTCAAGCGCCACTGCAAATGCTTCTTCGATTTGAACACGAACAAATCTTTCAATCCACGCAGGACCAAAATCATTTAAATCTTTTGGTAAAACAACAAACGCTGTCAATTTATTTTGAATTGCTGTTTCTTCACTGAACGCAGCATCTAATTGACCTTTAATTTCACCATAGATTTTACCCCAAACGGCTACGCCAGAAGTTTCAGATTTTAAGAACTTCAAACGCAAACCAGCGTTTTTAATACCTAAATCAGCTAATAACGGATGATTCGTCGTCAAATCTTCAAAAATTCTATCAATTGTTTCTTCTGGCAAAAGTTTTTCTTCTTTATAGTTAACGTTTTTATTGATATCCATGAAGAAACTTCTTTGGTTTGCACTCAAAGATTGTGCTGATTTAGGTAAACTAGAAACTCTTTCAGCTTCTGCTTTTGCTTGTAATTTAGTTTCTTCAAATAGTTGGTTAATCATGTCACCGTACAATTCATTTTGTCTTTCTTGCGGTTCACCGTTGTTTACTGCATTAATAAATTCGTTTTTCGCATTTGCGAATGTTTCCGATAAATTTATAGTCATTTTATGACCTCCTATTTTTTGTATTAAAAAAGGAATCTTGAAAATCCATTTGCTGATACTTTACTATCTGCAACATCGATTTCTGATTCCTTTTCTTTCATATTTATTTTTTCAATTACTTTATTTGCTATTGCGTCAATATCAATGTTAACCTCTGGCGTTTTACTTACCAAAGCTGTTACACGATTTAATACATCTTTCGATAACACTTGTGTATTGCTTGCTACAATTTGCATATTGTCGTTTTCAAACATTTTACTATCCGCAAAACCTTGTTCAATGGCTTCATCAGCATTTAGCCACGTTTCCCTAGCCATCATTTCTACAAGTTCTTGTTTGTTTTTACCAGCTCTAACCGCATATGCCTCAGCCATTATTTGACCAACATGTTCTAATGTTTCTGCAGCATGATTTAGATCTTTCGCTTCTCCTTGCGCAATACTTGAAGGATTGTGAATCATCATTCTAGCAACCGGACTCATTTCGATGTGGTCACCAGCCATTGCGATAAGCGATGCCGCACTTGCTGCTATTGCTGTGATACGAACATTCACTTTGCCTTTATGAGCTCTTAAATGTGTATATATTTCACTACCAGCTACTAGGTTACCACCATTTGAGTTAATTATAATATCAACATCTTCATCACTAAATTCTAGTTGTGTTAAAACATCTTTAGGACAAGTCGAATCCATACCAAGCATTTCGTAAACCCATTTATCTTCGTTGGAAACGATGACGCCTTTAATCTCCGCTTTCATCTTCATCACCACCTTTCAAAGTGTTTTCATCTTTTTCTTTTTCATCATTTTCACCACTGTTAGCTTTTTCGTAGTTTTTAGTAATCAGGTATTCGTCTAATTCAGGATTGTCTGATGGTTCTTCACCTAACATAATCCGCACCTCATTCCTTGTAAATGAACCAGAACTTACAAGTTTGTCAATTGCTTCAGCATATTGAAGTGGGTCTTTTTTATTCACACCGACAATTTCTATTCTTGTATCTTTCAAATACATGCTTTGTGTTATGAGTTTCGCGTTTAATTCGTTCTGAATCTTTTTTAATAAAGGTGTTAAACAGAACTTCTCAAATACAAGCGTGTTTTTTTCCAAATCAGCTGTTTCTCCGTAAATCAAACCTGGAGGTATACCAATCATCAACGCAACATTTTTTATTGCATCTCTCATTAGCTCACTCAATTCAGAAAAAGGCATGTTACTATTCTTACCACCATTAGATAATTCCTCATAATCAAAACCTTCTATCAAAGGCGCGATTGCTAGTTGATTTTTATTAAAAGTATTGAATAATTTATTTGTGAACGCTTGTAATTTTTCTATATTCTTTTCGTCATATGCGCTAGAGGCAGATTTCAAAATCCCTCTTATTTGATAGTTTTTTAATTGTGCACCTATCATTCTTCCGAATATTTTCCCGTAATCTTCGAATAGACTTTCTACAAAGTGTGTCACTTTATTGTTGTTGTACTTTAAATATATGACCTCTTGCATTGTGAAAGTACGTTGATAAGTATAATCTTTAACCGTTACATCTTTGAATATATCATCATACAAAGCGTACTCTTCTCTGTAAAAGCTATCTGCGATAAGTAATTCTTTGCTGTCACTTACTACGATTAAAACCTCGTTATCATAAATTAGTTTATATATAACTTGTTGCCAAAAACTATCGCTTGATAAGTCAGTATTTGGTTTTATATTTAACTTGTAGTAAACATCATTCTTTTGAATTCTATTACCTTCCAATACTTTAAAATGACTTTGAGCGACAGCTCGCGCAACAAATTCAATACAACTATCAATCGCTAAACGTTTCACATACGCTTGTTGTGATAGATCTTCTATCATATCTAAATCAAGCATATATGTTATATCTTTCCTAGTTTTAAATATCTTTTCTAGAATACTCATGTCTCACCTCCTCTATTATAAATCTATACTCATTAATGCATCAAGCGCTTTAGACATGTCTTTGTCTACTATATCGTCTGCTCTATATAATGCGTGAACAAAAGCCATGAACCCATCGGTTTTTCTTCTATTTTCTTCTATTTTCATCTTTTTTAATATATTCTTTATTACCATCGGGTTTAACCTTTACTGCAACATTATTAGTAAACCAACGCATCAAAGGATTGTCTCCATATATTACGTTATGTTTCGCAAACATTGTATCGATACGTGGTGCAAGTAATCCATGTATTGCTTTTGGATTTCTAAGTACTTCAAGTTTTATGCCAGCATCCTCAAACGCACGTCTTACAATATCAGTTCTATAATTATCAGCTATGACTTTTTCAAGCCCATATTTTTCTCTAGCCTTTAAAAACCAATCAACTATATATTCAATTTCAATGACATCATCATCGACAATGGTCAATAATCCCATTTTTTCCCATTCTTTAATAGGAGGTTCTAATTTGACATCATCCAAAAACCCTTGTCTTACAAACGAATGTCCTAACCAAATGTAATCATCGTTTTTTCGGAATAATAGCCCTACACTTGCAAAATCTCGAATGTTTGCAAAGTCCAAACCACCAATACACATTTGATTATCTAAATTTGGTATCTCTCTATTAGTCGCTAGTATTTCTTTCCATGGTGCTATTACTTTTTCAAGGTCAACTTCAGGCAAATTCATTCGCTTAGTCATGAATTCGGGCTTATTTGAACGGTTGAATGGTAAATCGTTATATTCTTCTTCAATCGTGCTTAGCAGTGTTTTAGCGTATTCTGATAACGGTTTATGTAACATTGGGTTCGCCTTTTCCCACGTCTGTCTGTCATCAACTTCTTTTGGGTCGTCTAACTTACAATAAAAAGCAAACAATCTACTATTTTTAACCTTGCCACTTAATACACTTGCAATTTTGTGCTTCATTGCATCGATATAACCCTCTCTAACAAAGCCATCAGTGCTAATATAAAATGTTCGTCGGTTTTTCTTTTTACCTAGTCCACCACGTTTAACGTTTACCATTTCAGGACCAAAGAAATAATGAATTTCATCAAAAATAACACACCCCTCACGTCCACCGTCTTTGGTTTTTGTGTTTGATGTGTTATATCGAATAACCGATTTAGTTGCACGGTTTATTATTTTTGTTTGACTAACTTCATAAGGAGCTTTTGGCGTTTTACCCGTCTTATTTCGTTTGTTTTCCATTAAAACGTTTCTGATTTCATCAAACGATGTTTTTGCTTGTTCTTCACTATTAGAAACAATAGAGATGTGATATTCTTTAACTCCATGTAGGGGCGTAGAAAGAAAATCACTAATTGCACTTATTAAACCGTTTTTCCCGCCTCCACGTCCCATGAAAATAGCAAATTCTGTAAAGAAAGCTTCATCTGTATTTTTATCTATAAGAAATATATTAGCAATGATAAACCTTTGAAAAGGTAATGTTGGAAAATACCATTTTTCAATAAATTTGATACAATCCTCGATTTTCTGTTCATCAAAATATACATCATCTCGTGAATATATATGTGTTTGTAGATAATTAAATAGATCAATTCTTTCTTTATTTAAAATTATCTTCCCTTGTTTCCACAAATTTATATATTCATCAACGTATTTATTACTAATCATAGGTAATCATCAGATGGTGTTTCTGTGTCTTCTTTCTCTTCGGGCAATAAATCCGATAATTGTTTGATTATTTTTTGATAGGCTGCATCTCTAGCATTAAATAGTTTGGCTACTGGTCTTTCTCTTTCATATGGGGGCGCCTTTTCAGATTGAGTAAATAAATCATAGTCACCTTTTTCTTTTATGTCTTCCCACATGTAATCAAGCATTACACGTAGTCTTGCTGCTTGAATAATTAAACCATCAACTACTTTTAATTTATTGCTAGGTATGTCTTTATATAATACTTGCAGCCTTTCTTTTTCTTTAAGCACTAAGTTTTCATCAACTATAATCTCCATTTCATCACCTGCCTTAAAATGGTTATAAGAGGGGGGTTATACATGGATTTTTAAAATTATCGCGAAGTCGAGCCCCTCCCCGTTCCCCAAGCGTTTTGATCTCTTTTGATTTTTTTGACCCGGGGGTATTTACCATTTTTCATCTTTCCATTTATTTTCTTTTTTTATAAATCTCTTTTCTTTTTTGTTGTGACATTTAATACACAGTGTTTCTAAATTGTTTAAGTCATGAGCAAACTCCGGATGATGTTCTAGCGATAATATATGATCTACATCCAACGACTTATGTTTGCTTTTGTCATATGTCGTTAACTTGCCGTCTCTCTTACATTGTTGACATTCATAATTATCTCTTTCTAGTACTCTTTTTCTTGTTGTTTGCCATTCTTTAGACTTATAGAATCGTATACGTTCGTCTTTAGTCATCATAATGTTTCACCTTATATAACTTAAGTAGTATCAAGACGCATCTATACTTGATGTGTAGTAATGTATTTACAATTAGTTTGAACATGTTCATACCTCATAAATAAAAAGACACATCACATAGTAATGCGCCTCTTGTTCATGCGTCGTATTAGCATTTAATAACTTTAAATATTAATCTGATACTAACATAATAAACTGTTTTAATGCGGACTTACATAGGGTAAAAGTCCGCTACACATAACCAATATACTTTGCTAACTTATCGATCAGTGCATTCCTTCTACGTAATATACTTGTCTTACTTGTACCAAAGTAATGTGCTATATCTTCCCATTCATAACAACCAATAGGACAATCCCAATATCTAAACCTTAATAACTCAAGCGTATCCTCATCACTTTCATCTATCAATCTATCTACACCGTTAACTATATTTCTTAATGTATTGTACCTGTTATCACTAAACTTCTTTATTGCACATCGTTCAATCGGATTACCCGGCAAATTACTTTTGCCAGCTCCCGCATTATCTGGTTCATGACTTTCAAGTAATTCATATTCTCGCATCTTCAACTCTCTTCGATAGTTATCGATGTGCTGAATGTATTCTTCAAGCTTTTTGATATCGTGTTTCTCAATCTTTATCATTCAATGCAATACCTCCGATAATATAAATTACTTTTTAATATCGTTATTTATTCGCTTCAATTCAATCCTGTATTCTTCTAACCCGTTGTATCCTTTAGTTTTAACTACTTCATCAAGTAGATAATCATTCATATATCTGAGTGCTTGTATCTCTCTTGCACGATCACTATTAATACTGATACAAACTAATAGCAATATAGCAAATACAATAGTCATAGTAATCCACATCACTCACTTAACTCCGCTCGAAAGACGTAATCACTCGGCGCCTCTACATCATCATTAGCCGTCATCATAATATATACTTGCTCAGTTATATACTTACCTAGCTCATACATCGCTAGTAAGAATAATAGTCTCAAAATTTCTTTAACCACCACTAAACACCCCATGTTAATTTATCGATAATTTGTATAGCTTGTTTTAATGCGTCTCTTTTTTCTTCGATATCTCTATTATCGCCATCTTCATCAGCTGACATTAACTCACTGTCATATTCATATAATAGTTCTGATATTTCATTACTAGCTACTACTAATAAGTTTTCATCTACATCAATCGTTACCGTTTTCTTTGGCATCTCCATCTCTCCTTATCTTAACTTGTGCCTCGTATTTGCGCTCAGCTTCTTTACTCTCTGCCTCAACAACTGTAAACGTCTGATTATCTCTAGCAGTAGTAAAATGTTCATGTGGTTTTCCTGTTGAATCTTTGAATGTTGTGACTAAGTATTGCGTCACTTCCCCAAAACCTCCTTGACTCGATCTAAGATGTCTTTACACGTATCCTTTTCCTGCGTCTGCTGTTCCATCTTGTCTTTCGTGGTTCCTTTTCATTTTCTTTTTGTATGCGTCAATGAGTTGGTCGATAGAATAGTAAGTATTGGCGTACAAAAAAGGCATTATTAAAACTTGTACAATACTATTATCAATACCTTTTACAAATTGTTCTGTTAGTGTATGCATTACATGAACAAAATAAACTGAATGTAGTTTAGGTAAAGTAACTTCATTTTCAAACAAATCAACCATAACCTCAGTGGTTTCTTCCAAATCTTCTTCATTAACAATAGTCAGAGTTAATTGCAAACTGAAAGCTAAGTAATCAGCAATCTCATCTAATTGTGTATCTAATGGCTTACCTGGTTGTTTCTTCCAATTTTTAAAAAACTCAAGTGTGTTAACCCACTCCGCAAATTCAATAATCATAGTAGCTATTGTGTCATTTAAATTTCTGGTTGGTATTCTATAGTCGAACTCCTTTTGTATTTGTAATAACTCTTGTAACTGATCAATTGTTAATGTGTTAGTCATTATCGTTGTCCTCCCATTGCATTGTGTTGCCACCAACTAAAAGTGCTACAGCTCTAGCTTTGTTAATATCGTCAGTAATCCATGTGTTTAAAATAGTTGCATCTTCTTTTGGGGTATAACTAGCCCAAAAGGTTCCTTGTTTAGTACCTCCACTTAAATGAACATCTTGCACAAATGAGCCTTTTGCATAAACTACATATTTAGCCATCAACCTTCACTCTCCTCGTATTCATAGATAACTTGACTTACCATAATCCCTATTGCTTCATCTAGTTCTAGCGCTCCTTTAGTCGGACTTTGAGTAAAGTTATTAATGTCTTCAAGTAGTCTGTCAAACGCTCGCGCTTTCTTATACACGTCCTCAATCTCTTTTAGCAATCCCTCTGTGTCATTGCCGTTATACGCACTAGCACTTATAACTGATTGTTCAATTTGTTCGCGGTTGTTCATCATTTCCATCTCCTCAAAATAAAGTTAGTTGCTTCTGTTCCTCGTATTCCAAACCATGTTGCTTTATATATATTTCGAGCTCTTCCGCAGTATCAAATGTCTTTTTAACGCCTTGCCAATCTGGCACGATATGCCCATGAAAATAATAATTGCCGTTTACTATATGGATATGTGCCACTCGCTCGGTATCCTGATACAGATATCTCTTAGAGCCGAAAAATTGGTTTAAGTATTCTTTACATGCGCTATCGGTTTTAGGCATTTATACTTCCTGCCACTTCTTGAACATTTGGTTATAAGTATTATCAAACCAGTACGGATCACGTGAATGTTTCTGAGGTACATTAAACAAGTGTGGCTTCTTTCTTCTTAGCTCAGCCTCTCTCTTTCGCTTTCTTTCCAATTTGCGTTCGAGTCTAGCTTGTTCCAGTCTTTCTATTGTTTTCTTTTCTCTGTACTCGCTTAAACGCGTACCTTCTGGTGCGTCCATTGCTTCATGTAGTTCCCAACCGTCTTTTACTCTCTTAGAAACCATTCCAGCGGTTATACCGTGACTTTCTATTAATTCCATTTCAAATTTACTGAACCTATAAGGTTTATCATTTATTGTTACAATCCTTGCTTTTCTCGCCATTTTATCCACCTCTTATATTTCTTCTATTCGTATGATTATTTTGGGCTCAATTCCATAACGCTTTGAGCTAGTTATTTCTGTAATTTGGTTATCGTCTTTCCATACATGGCCATTACAAGCATCTAATACCGTTTTAATTAAGTTGTCGATATCCGGCTTAGTCACTTTATACTGCCCAACCATTTCGCTTTTCTTTTTCTTCGACCATGATTTAAGCAATGGAAAGTAAAAGTCTAATTCGATTTTTAATGCATTTTCTAGATTTAGCTTTGGCATTTGATTTTGTAAATATTTTTTATGTTCTGTATATTTTGTAGGCATATATGTGTGTGCATATCTACCTGTATTACGAAAGCGTGGACGAGGCGACCCCATCGACGCATTAAACACTTCATTAAATTTAATTTCTATTTCCATGTAATCCCTCATATATATTCAAATAAGCTTGTTTGGTGTCCTAACTCCATTTGTTCATTATCAATAAGTGTATTTAATTCATAATCGTCTAAATACCAACGACGACCATTAAATTTTGTTTCTTTTATTCCAACAACTAAATGCCGACCATCTTTAAAATGTGGTGTAACTGAAAACATTTTGTTGCCGTCATGATCAAATAGATAGTATTTATCAAATGCATCCATTTTCAATCACTCCCATTTGCTATTTAGACGCTTAATAAAAGCTTCTCTGTCTTTCTCAAGGTTTTCATCTACTTCCGGCGTTTTCGTTTCTCTCGTGCTGTCTGTGAGCCATTTGGGTGTTTTTTCTTTTGATTGTTTAACGAAAGGTTTATAATTTTGTTTTTTGCTTTCAAGTTGTTGCTTTTCAAATGCACGTACTTGTTCAATAGATTTCAAGTTTGCATTAAGCCATGTATTCAAAATGCTTTTAGCATATCCCCAAGTAACTTTGTTTCTATCTTTAGCGATTTTAAGTGATGCGGTAACTATTTGATCTGAATCATTTTCAAATGAATCAAGATAATAATTTAAATCGTCTAAATTGTAAGGAGTTATGAAACCGAATCCGTTATCTTGGAAGAAGTCGAAGGCAGTCGCCTTCTTCTTCTCATTCTCACCATTCTTTACATTATCCCCCTTCTTTACATTCTTGTTTGTGTTGATTTGTTGTCCATTTGTTGTTGATTTGTTGTTGATTTGTTGTCGTTTTTGCTGTCGGAATTTTCTTCCATACTTTGATAAATCGCCCAATTGACAACGGTTATAACAGAAAATTTGTTGTCGGACTTTACGACGATAGTTCCAAGGTTTTCTAAAAGCTTTATGTAGTCTCTTACTGTGGATTCTTTGAGACGCAACTCTTCGCTTGCTCGCTTTCTCCCGAACACAAATTGACCTTTTTCTAATTCGACAACCCGCCTGCCAACAAGCTGTGTATGATCCTTATGACTAGCTTTCATAAGACAATATGCAAATACTTTGAATAACTTTTCGTTCTGAAAAATAGGCGAATCTAATAGTTTTCTATGAAGTTTTATCCAACCAGTCATATACACACCTCACTTTCAAACCGGTTAAATCAGAATGGTAAATCATCATCATTTAGTTCAATCGGACCATTTGCATTCGCAAACGGATTATCTTTTACTGGTTTGTTATTTGAATATTGCGATTGTCCACGTGTTTGTTGTACTTGTTGTTGATATAAATCTTGTTGAGAGTCATTTGTGTTCTTTGGTTCTAAAAATTGAACGCTATCACACACAACTTCAGCAACAAACACACGACGACCTTCTTGATTTTCATAATTACGGGATTGTAAGCGACCATCTACACCAGCTAAACTACCTTTAGATAAATAGTTATTTACATTATCTGCTTGTCTTCTAAAAACAACACAGTTAATAAAATCTGCTTCGCGCTCCCCTTGAGCATTCGTGAACGTACGATTTACTGCAAGAGTGAATGTCGCTACACTCACACCTGAGGGAGTGGTTCTGTATTCCGGATCTTTCGTTAAACGACCTACTAATACAACTCTATTTAGCATTTATAAACCTCCAACATAAACGGGCACGCCCGTCACTTTTTGTATTTCACTTTTAATGTATTTTGCATTTGAATTTTGACTACTTAAATGAATTAAATGTATTTCTTCGAGTCTAGTTAAATCATTTGCTTTTAACATTCCGATAGCATGTTCTAAGCTAAAATGAGACTCCATAATTCTATTTGCTAATGTGCTGTGCACACTGCCGTTTTTTATGTTTTCTTGCATTTGTTCATAGATATAATTAACTTCTAGCATCATGTGCGTAATGCCATTAAATTTGTATTTCAAATACTTTGTATCAGTAACATACAGAACCTTATAACCTAGTGTGCTTTGTAATAAGAAAGCTACAGGCTCGTTAGCATCATGTTCGATGTCAAACGGTAGAATTGACCATGTGCCTATTCGCAGCTCTTGCTTTGCCTTAATCGTGCATAAGCGATGACTTTCAAAATTCATAGCTTGTTGTGTTCCAGCAGTCATATAGCTGATTACACCATTGTCGACAAACTGCTTTGTATACTTTGCATGATCACCATGTTCGTGTGTGATAAGACACCCTGCTATATGTCTTGTTTTATATTTGAAATGCTTTTGAACACGTTCAAATTTTATACCTGCCTCAAGTAGTAACGTAGTACGTCCATCATTTAAGACGTAGCAGTTACCACTTGAACCAGTTGCTATTGTTTCAATTAAAATGGCTCTTCTTCGCTTTCTTTTTCTGTTGCAGGTTCTTTTATTTCTTCAAAGTCAGATACATCAATAGGCTTATCATTTTCTAATTCTGTGTATTGTGCTTCTTCAAGAACTGGTTGTTCAAAGTCCAATTGTTCTTGATTTGCATTTTCTTCAACTTCTGCGTCCAACACTTCTTTGCGTTGACGTTGTTCGGATTCTTGTGCGTATTTGAAAAGATTGTTATCTGTTGATGTGTTGATATAACGTTTAGCAGCTCTATTGATAACTGTTTTTTTAGCCATTTCTTCTTTGAAATTATTATGTGTTTTAGAATTTTGTAATGCTTTTTCATCTTTAATCATTGATGACTGCATCCATGCTTGTTTAATTTGTTCAATAGTCATGACTTCAATATAGTTATCTCGTCCATCATTAAATACGATTGTGCAGTACGCACCGATAATGTTTTCTTTGTCGATGTTAAAGAAGTCTTGTTCGTGTTTAATCGCTTTGATACGTCCTGTTTCTCCCATTTCTTGCTTGAATGTATCGCCTTTATAAATCACTTGAGCAACAACATCTTGAGCACCTGCATCACGTTTTAACATCATTACATTACCGTGATAGCTACGTTGTAACTGCATTTTGTTGCCGTAAGGAATAAAGTAGCATTGATTTTTAGCTGGATTTAAACCTTGCGTTACCATGTCTAATAAGGCATTTGCTTTGCTTGTATCGTTACAACTCATTAATTTGTTATCTTGGCTGATTTGTAACCATGCTTGTTTCATGGCATTACTTGGTGAATAATCATTTGGCAATTCCAAATTGCCTTGTGACTCTAAAACTCTCACTTTGTTTAATACGTTGTCAGATACGTTCTTTTCTTGTACTAATTGTTGTTCAATAGTTTGTAATTTATTATTTTCAGTCATTTTATATAGTCTCCATTCTTAATTTTTTATCTTGTTCATTTACTATCAATTGAATTTGTTGTGATTCTGTTTTGATAAGCTCTGTTACTGATTCAGCATTATCAATAAATATTGGCGCTGTAACTTTAAAATGTTTTGACAGTGTATTGATGATATCTAAGCCAACATTAATTCTTGAGGCGTTATTTAAACCGCTGTCGTATTCGACGCCGTTAACCGTTGTGGAACATGTTTCTTCTAATTCGCCGTTAACTAAGGTATTGAATAACTTAAATTCAGCAATCTCAAATTCATTATTGATATTTTCAGTAAGCATTTTGACTTTTGTTGTTGTAAATTCTTTTAAGATATAAAGGTCATGTGAATACTTTTCTTTTTCATCCAATAATCTATCTTCTTCATTTCTTAATTCAGAAATAATATCATCTAGATGTTTATTTGATTTTTCGATTGATCTTGACACTTCAATTTCTGATTTTTCTTGAGTAAGTTCGCTTATTTTGTCATCTATTCCTGAAACGTTATCTTGAATAGTTTTCCTAATGTTCGAGCGTTTTTGATTAATCTCGTTTATCTCTAACATTACTGCTTTGTATTCGTCAGTTTGTGTAACGTCAACATGAGTCGTTTTCAACTTATTAATTTTGTTTTGTATTCTTGCTGAACGCTCTTCTGCTTCGTTGATTTTAATTTGAAGATTATTATTGTCATCCTCTAACTTCTCGATGATTGGCTTTATTTTCTTGCCTTCTGAAATAATGTGATTGATAGATGTTTGTATTGTTTCTAATTCTTTCGATTTGCCAGCATTGAATTTCTGCAATGCTTTTTCTCTTGCCTCATTCACTTGTTCAGCTGGTAACTGTTGACCACAACAACTACATACATTGTCATCAAGATATTCAAATTTTTGATTTTTAGCTTTTTCTAAATCACTTTTTAATCCTTTATGATTTTCTAATAATTGATTACGTCTATTTTCTTCATGCGTGATTTGTTGTTTGTTTTGCTTTAATCTCGTTTTAAGGTTTGCTACCGTTCCATTTTCAACGTGTAATTCATTTGTTAAAGCATGGATTTTGTTCTCATTACTTGCGCTGTTATTGTCTTCTATGCGTTTCAATTCTGATTGTTTATCAGCTAATTGATTACGCAAATTAATTTCTTCCTTACCGTTTTGAATATCTATACGCTCATTTTCAAGTTGCTCAATTTCTTGTTTGATAATTGCGTATCTATCGTTATCGAATTCTGGTACATCCTGCTTATTTTGTTGTGTTTGATTAATACGTATCGGAATATCTTTAATGTCTTTGTTAATCTGCTTTATCTTGTCAGTAAGAATCTTTTTCTTTGTTTCAATTTCATGATCACCAAGAATATTATTTAATTCTTTAAAGTCGTTATTTGTTTTAATGACATCCTCATCATTAATTGGTTTTGCAATTTCAAATAACAAACTTCTTCGTTTCTTCCAATCGAGTAAATTAAGTGCTTGGGGATTTGTAATCAACTTGAATACATCTTCATCAATTAGTTCATCAATACGAGCTTTATAATCCTTTACTTTTATTGATTCATCATTGATATATTGTTTCTTTGTTCTACTTCGTGAGTATTCCTTGCGATTCGTCTTTTGATTTATTGTGTATTTAGGATGTGACTCTTTTTTGAAAGTCGTTATTTTTCCGTCGATTTCAAATTCTGCGAAAACAGTCGGAATTAACTCATAATTTTCTTCGTTTTTTTCGTTTAAAGGTACAGGGTTAAATGATTTGGTTGATCCGTCCAAACCTTTATCGAAAAGCAGCCATTGTAATGCGGTTGCAGTCGTAGTCTTACCAGTCGCATTATTGCCGTATATTTTTGTGTCTTTACCGTCAAAGTTAAAGCTTTCTTCTTTGATTCCAGCAAAGTTTGATATTGTTAGCTTATTTATTTTTATATCCATCATCATGCTCCTTTTTTAATCTTCCGATGACCTCTTAGCACCTCGATAATTAAATTTTTTATTCGTTCATGGCTGTCTGGATTGATTTCATGTATCTGCACAAGCTTATTGTTTGTTTTGTAACTGTCGTGATAGTGCAAGAAATTAATCGATAAGTATCCGTGATGATTACGTTCAATTTCCAATAATGCTCGTTGGTTTGACAAAGTATATTCGTCGAATAATGTCTTAAAAATATTCAATATATTTCTTTCTGTATCTCTCATGCTTATACCTACCATTTCATGACTAAGTTCATTAGTTTGTCCTGTTCATCTGTGTTATTTTCAATCCACTCATAAATACTTTGTTTCAAAATATCTAAAGCTGTGTATAGATCGTTCTCATCAGAAACTAGTAACCCGTCAATTGAATTCCTTTCAGGGTCTAGAACAACTATTTCGACGCTATACGCTCGTTTCTTAACTCTTAATCGAAAATCAAAGCCATCTACATTAATTATTTTTTGACATACGTCACCCGTTTTGTAATACATTGTTTTAGTCCTCCTTGTCGTCATCTATACCGAGAATTTTTTGTGATTTACACATTTGGAGAACATTGACAATATCTTTATAACTCTTAGTGCTATCCAATAAGTAAGCAAGATCAAAAGTATGACCAATCACAGAACTTGAACCTGCTAAATAATCTCCGTCGATAACTCCTATTGATGAGAAAAGCAAAATATCAAATTTACTTTCTCCCTTAATTTCTTTCGCTAATTCATACAATTCTGCCGTTTTTTCAGATAATAAGTCTTTTATTTCTTCCTGCGTCATGTCTTTATAATTTTTAGTCATGGTTGATTTCCTCCGTTTTTCGTTTTATATTTAACTTGAATTTTATTTCTTAAATGTTTGTTACTGTTACTTGTTGGCGCAAGTAGCAGTTTTTTTATTCTTCATAAAAGTATTCCTTATAGAATATGAATGTTACGATACTTGCGAATCCTGCAATTGACCATGCTGTAGTGAAGTATAGAAACGGCATAAGTACAATCGCTAAGACTGTGAAGCATAGTACTGCTACTAGGTAGCTTTTATAAGTTTTACTCATTTGTTGTGCCCTCCTTTGTAAATCTCATTAAAATGTTCATCTACAAACTTATGCATCCTTCTTGCGTTAAATCTCCAGCGATTAAAATTCTCATCTGGGTAATGCACAATTCCTTGCGCTCTTAGTTCTTTTTCAAATCTAGGATGAAATAGTAATCTGTCCTTGATAGTCTCATCAGATGCAATTTTTAATTTCTTCTTTAAGTCACTCATGTTCCATACAGGGTCTAATGAATAACCAATTAGCTCATCATATTCATCTTTTGTGATAAGTACATGTGTTTCAGGTATTGGAACGGTTACGTTTAATACATGTGGCATTTCTATCATTCCTTTCGTGTATAATGTTGTTATCTCCTACAGAGAGGAGGTGAATATTATGAAAAACTACTATCACCTTTTGTCTTTCGATGACGATTTAGCTAATGATGCAGCCAACGATCTGTTAAAAGAAGGTTGGGATATCGTTCATGTTGGTACAAAATTAGTTAAAATTTTGGATAATGGACAAGCGTACTACAATACTGAATACGTTCTGGGCGGAACTAAAAATCAGTATGAAAAATATTTAGAAGATTGCCAGCAGTCCGAGTTAGATTATTTTTAACTTATGTTTTTCTGCGGTTATTAGCTAAATACTTTTGTTCTCTATCAATTAGGTAGAGAACTTTTTTAATTTCAGTGTAAAAAAACTTTTCTAGTTCAATACATTGATTAATTACAGACATTAAATTCTTTTGTTTATTATTTAAATTCTTCTTTTGGATTTTTAAAGAATAAAGTTCTTTCATATCTTCCATATTGTTTATGCTCCTTTCTGCTATACTCCTATTAAGGAGGTGAATTCGTATGAAGTTAAAACACGATTGCATACGTGAAGTTCTTTTAGTTATAGAGAGTGATTTAAAATTAAATAATGTTCTAGATAATGAAGACCTAGAAAATACAATTAAAAATTTCTCACGTGAAGACATCGAATACACTGTTAAACAATTGACCGGTGCAGGTTATATAGACGCTGAATTCTATATGGAAGGTTATTTTGTTAAACATATGAATTTTTCAGGTCACAACCTTTTGGATGATGTTAGAGATGTCGAAGTTTGGAGAGAAACTAAAGCTAAAGCGTCAAAAGTTTCTTCGGTTTCAATCCCTATAATTCAACAAATCGCATCGTCAGTCGTTAACAAGATGCTCGGGCTATAGTAATTTAAATTCAACACCGTCTATTTGAACGAACAGATTATCTAAGTCAGGTATTTTCTTTTTATATAAATCAAACCTTGATTTGATATCTGCTAATAAATAATGTTCCAAATTCCCAATTGATAATAGTCGTCTATTACCTTCTTCGTCATAGTAGTAATAGATGACTTTTTTGTTTTGAGCTTGCATTGTTCGTTCCTCCTATTAAGATGTTTGTTTTTCTCCTAAAAACTTATTAACAAAGTATTGTTGTCCTTTGCCTGTTACTTTTGGCGTCTTACTAATTGATGTGTGACCGTCCGAATGTGTGATTGATGTTTCTTTAATTTCGAATAACTCACGTTCCATTGAATACTGTGTAGGCATGTTATAATCCACACCCTTGCGTTTAATAAGGAATCCGTTTTGACGTAACCACTCAAACAATCTGCGTTGCCCGATGTTTATACCGTTTTGTTTAATGATCTTTGCTAACTCTCCAACTAAAATTGATGTCTTAGTAGTAGCTACTGCATCTGCAAATACAATTTTTGGTTTATCACGTTCAATCTTTGTTTCTAATTGATTGATTGTGTTGTTAGCAATTTTTAAAGCACGTTGCATAATCATTTCTGGGCTATTCCATGCTTTTTCAACTTGGATGAAGTATTGTCTTGCACGTTTGCCAGGTTCACTACGTTGAATCATTGCAATCTCTTTTGCAGTGTCTAGTGTGAGTGCGTGGTCAGTTTGATTCTGACGACCTCCTAGTGGGTTATGGACAAAAATGTCCGTGACTATATAATCGATATTTTCTTCAAATCCGTAATCACTCATTCTTTCAAACCATTTTTTGTATGGAGTCTTAACCTCTAATGCTTGATGAAGTTCTCGACCGCTGATTGCGATTTCTCCATTTTCTTTTTCTTGTATGTTGAACATTTCGCCTATGTTCGATTTTGTTTGTAATGCTTGCATATTGTTTGTGCTCCTTTCTGCTATACTCCTATTAAGGAGGTGAATGACTTATGACTGATGAAGCTAAATTTGTCCTTTTACAACTTTATTCAATTTACCTTGATAGAATTGACGAAGGTATGTCTAAACGTTCTGCATCTTATTTCGGTAGTGATGAATCCTCATTTAACGCTTTCTTTTTAGGTTTTAATTTTGAAGACTATATCGATGCAGTTCTTGAATTAAAGCATAGAGATTTTGTAATTGCTTCTGCTGAAGATGGCGGTTTTCTTGAGATGGCTCTTTCTCGAGAAGGTATCGCCTACTCAGAATCAGAATCCAAAAAAGATTACAAAACACTTATGGGTTTAATTAGAGATTTGAAAAAATTAATAATCTAAAATCCAATCATCTGCTATTAAATCGTCTGCGCTAAGCTGCCACCTTCCGGCGGCGGTTTGTCTTTTTTTCTTATAGTGTCTAGATACGACTAGGCATTGATAACGCTGCAAATTAGTTGGTAATATCCCATACACATCTTGATTCTCTCTCCTTATACTTATTCCTTTCTCCATCGCTAGCTTCGTTGCTTCTTGAATGTTCATTTGTTATTCCTCCTATTAAGATGTTTGTTTTTCTTTAAATGCTAAAATAATTGATTTCTTTTTATCATTCGTAAATACGAAATTTTCGTATTCATTACCTAAAAAAATATCATCATATTTAACATTAAAAGCACTCATATACTTAGAAAGTAAACTATCTTTAATGTTTGTAGAGTCTTTTTCCATATTTTGAATTGTACGTGATGAGACCTTAAATAAATCTCCTAACTCTTTTTGAGTCAATCCGTAATCAGTCCTCAACTCTTTTAATGTTTTCATGTTGTCACCGCCTTTCGTAAACCTAATATAATACGAAATTTTCGTATTGTCAACATTAAATACGTTTTTTTCGTAAAAAACTTTACTATGATATGAAAATTTCGTATAATAACAAAAAAGGAGGTAAGTAATATGAACAAAGAAAGAAATATTATTATAGCCAAAAACATTAGAAAATTTCTCAACGATTCAAATATGTCTCAAAAGAAACTTGCTGAACTCATTAACATAAAACCATCTACTTTAAGCGATTATTTAAATTTACGTTCCAACCCCTCTCACGGCGTTATACAAAGGATAGCTGATGTTTTCGAGGTTGGTAAAAGCGACATAGATACTACATACAAAGACGATAACGACATCACTTCCATATACAACAAACTCACACCTCCCCGCCAAGAAAACGTACTTAACTATGCAAATGAACAATTGGAAGAACAGAATTCTAAAGGAGATAACGTTGTAGATATTAATTCATATAAACAGGAGAAAACTCCAGTTAACGTCAATGGTTGCGTCTCTGCTGGTGTAGGAGAACGTTTACACGATGAAACGCTATTTACTGAAATGGTTAAAGGACCTATCCCCACACACGATTTAGCGTTAAAAGTAAATGGTGATTCTATGGAACCTATGTTTAAAGATGGCGAAATCATATTTGTGGAGAAAACTCACAATATAAAGAATGGACAAATTGGTATATTCATCATTGAAGAAGAAGCGTACGTTAAGAAAGTCTTTGTTGAAGATGATAGATTGACTCTAGTTTCACTAAATAAAGATTACGACGATCTACACTTTTATAGAAATGAAAGTGTGAGGTTAATTGGAAAAGTTATTTTATAAAAGGAGCACTTGCAAATGAAAAAATATGATATTGCAGTCTTAGACTTTGAAACTATGAATGAACATATGAACAGCCCTTGCGAAGTTGCTGTATCTTTAATTAAGGATTTATCAATAGTAAAAGTTTATTCATCTTATATTAATCCTCCTAATAATAGATATAACTTGAAAAACGCTAAAATACATAAAATACCTGAAGATGTCATATTAAAAGCACCTAAATATCCAGATATTTACCAAGAAATTCTCTATCTTTTAAAAGAATCACATTTAATTATTGCTCATAATGCACTTTTTGATATTTCAGTATTAAAAAATACTAATAATTATTATGACTTACCGGTTCCAAACTTCATGTATGTCGATAGTATAAATATCTTTAGAAGCTTCCACGCAATCTCTAGTTTTAAATTAGAAAATTTGTGTAGCTTATATGATATCAATAAAGAAAAATTACATTCTGCTAAATTTGACGTGCTAGCTTTATCGAAGATGTTGATATCACTCGCTAAAAACAATCAGCATTATAGTGTATTAAAATTAATACATTATATGCCTAAGCAATACATTAGATTTAGCAAATATTCTAACTCTCCAACTAAACTTTTCGATTCAGGATTTCAAAAAATTCATATGAAAATATCTGAGATTAATAAAATAGAAGTGGAAAGTGTAATCCCTATTTTAAAAGATAAAAATGTTGTTTTTACAGGTAATTTTGACACTGAAAAACAAGATTTAATGATATTAACTAGAAAGAAAGGAGCTTATATCAGAAGTGACGTAACTGCAAAAACAGATATTTTAGTCGAAGGTGTTCAAGATGATAAATATAAAGATGTGAACGGACTAGTTTCAAAACAACGAAAAGCTCGAGAATATGTTGGAAATGGTGCAAAAATTCAATTTTTAAATGAAGAAGACTTAATAAATTTAATAAAGGAATAATAACGATGATCAAAAAAATTTTTACAAAAAAACATGTATTCTTAGTTATAGAAGATGAAAACCATAATCACAGTGATGCTGTTTTTGGAAAAAGTATATTACTTTCAATTTACGTCGGTGTGAATAAAAAGACTAATTCTAAATCAGGGAAATTTATATACCTTGACAGATCTAAAAGAATCGTTAGACAATCTGATATCACCAAAATAGAATCAGCTAACGAAAATGATGTAGATTTTTATAATTTACTGAAGAAAGAAAAGGAAATTGTTTATTCCAAAAATATAGTAGATAAATACAATTTAGCGAACTATATAATTTACTACGAAGTTAGTACTAAAGAATAAACCAATCCATTATTTCATAATACTAACCTTAAATTTACAGAGGTTTTAATTATGAAACATGAAAAAAGCAATCTTAACTTTAAGTCTTATATTTATTACCTACTACCTCACTTTTAAATATATGTGGATTAAAGAATTGAAGTATTAATTATGCTTATTTGAAAAAGACGTCTATTTCAGCAGTGTTTGAAAGGAAGTTTATAATGAAAATAACTAATTGCAAAATAAAAAAAGAAACTATAGTATATGAAGTTTTAACTAGTGGTAATCAACCATTCACTTATGAGTTACCTAAAGATTTATCGTCACATAATGCGCGTAAATACTTGGAATTTATTTCACAAAAAATAGATGGCGATAAGTTAACCAAAGAAGATTCATTATGATTTTACTAATCAAAAAACGTCTACAAGTGTAGACGTTGAATGGTGGTGAGAGTGTGAGCGAGAATAAAGGAGAAATGATGACGCATAATATAGAAAAACGCATTAATAAATTAAAAACTTCTGGAAATCCAAAATTTAAAAAATTAGATTCAGATATTCACTATTTACTCAAGAGATTTGAAGGTGAAAAAAACCATAAAGGTTTTTATCCAAAGTTTAAACAAGGAGAAATAGTTTTTGTAGATTTCGGTATAAACGTTAATAAAGAATTCTCTAATTCACACTTTGCAATAGTGATGAATAAAAATGATTCTAATACGGAAGATATAGTAAATGTTATTCCCTTATCTTCTAAAGAAAACAAAAAGTATTTAAAGATGAATTTTGATTTGAAATGGGAGTATTATTTAAGATTGTTTTTAAATTTAATTAGCGCGCAAAATAATTCAGCTATATTAAAAGAAGTTTTCGATAAAAAATACCAAAAAAACAACACAGAATTCATCACTAAAGATTATTTTAGTGAATTTATATCTGATAGTTTAGAAATTGAAAATAAATTAAATAAAATTGACAGAAACATTAATAACATAGTATCAGCAATTGATAAGGTAAAAAAATTAAAAGGTAATAGTTACGCTTGCATAAATTCTTTCCAGCCGATTAGTAAGTTTCGCATAAGAAAAGTTTTACCCCAAAAAATTAAAAATCCAGTAATAGATTCTTCGGATATTATGTTACTGATAAATAGAATTAATAATAATATATTGCAGATTCCTGATATAAGATGATATAATTTTAATATATTAAAGGTTTATCCTTTAAAACACGTATATATTCGTTACCATTTTTGGTAATTAACCATGTAATCTTATAACTATAAGTGGCGTCTGTATTTTATACAGGCGTCTTTTTTTATACAATTTTCATGGGTAGCCCGCCTACCCTTATTATTTTTTGCCAATTTTGAGGAGGGAACGCATGAAAACACGTTGTTACGATGGTAAAAAATGGCAATATGAATTTAAGCATGAAGGAAAAAGATACCGTAAGAAAGGTTTTAGAACAAAGCGTGAAGCTAATTCTGCTGGACTAGACAAGTTAAATGAGTTAAGAAGTGGTTTTAATATAGATAACTATATAAATCTTGCAGAATACTTCGAAAATTGGATTAAAACATATAAACAACCTGTTGTTAAAGAAAATACCTACCGTCATTATAGAAATGCATTACAACATATACAAAAACATAAAATAGGTAAAATGGAGTTATCAAAGATAAATAGACAAGTTTATCAGAAATTCATAAACGACTATTCAAAAGAACACGCAAAAGAAACTATAAGAAAAACAAACGGTGCTATTCGGTCAGCTTTAGATGACGCATTATATGATGGACTTATTTTTAAAAACCCCGCTTATAAAGTTAATTATAAAGCCGGAAAACCTACGAAGTCAGAACAAGAAAAATTCATCTCGGTAACTGAATATGAAATACTAAAAGATCACGTCAGAAAGAAGAGAACTCGTTCATCATTAGCGCTATTCATAATGATTTGTACGGGTTGTCGTGTCAGTGGTGCAAGAAATATAAAGATTGAGCATATCAACCAAGTGAAAAACACTATATTTATTGACGAGCGAAAAACCGATACTTCCCCTAGATATATCAGTATCGCTAAATCTGATATGAAACACATTATAGACGTCATAAGTACATTTGCAATTAGCTATGATGGTTACATTTTCAAAGAAGCCGGATCTATAATTAACCTTCATGCTATCAATAATGCTTTGAAATCAGCCTGTAGAGTCAATAATATACCAATTATTACATCGCACGCATTAAGACACACTCATTGTTCTTATTTACTAGCAAAAGGTGTATCTATACATTACATTTCTAAAAGATTAGGTCATAAAAATATAGCAATAACTACATCCGTGTATTCTCATTTGTTAGAAGAAAAATTTAATGAAGAGGACAAAAAAACAACTAAAATTTTAGAAAGTATGTAATTTAGGGACCCATTAGGGACTCCAAACCCAATAAATACTGTTGTTACAAGGTTTCTATGTATCCGAACTGGGGGCAATATAAACGCGCTGATTTAATCGGACAATCTTCTTATATTAAAAATAATGATGTCGTAATATTCAATGAAGCATTTGATAATGGCGCATCAGATAAATTATTAAGTAATGTAAAAAAAGAATATCCTTATCAAACACCTGTACTCGGCCGTTCTCAATCAGGGTGGGACAAAACTGAAGGTAGCTACTCATCAACTGTTGCAGAAGATGGTGGCGTAGCGATTGTAAGTAAATATCCTATTAAAGAGAAAATCCAGCATGTTTTCAAAAGCGGTTGTGGATTCGATAATGATAGCAACAAAGGCTTTGTTTATACAAAAATAGAGAAAAATGGTAAGAACGTTCACGTTATCGGTACACATACACAATCTGAAGATTCACGTTGTGGTGCTGGACATGATCGAAAAATTAGAGCTGAACAAATGAAAGAAATCAGTGACTTTGTTAAAAAGAAAAATATCCCTAAAGATGAAACGGTATATATAGGTGGCGACCTTAATGTTAATAAAGGCACTCCAGAGTTCAAAGATATGCTTAAAAACTTGAATGTAAATGATGTTCTATATGCAGGTCATAATAGCACATGGGACCCTCAATCAAATTCAATTGCGAAATATAATTACCCTAATGGTAAACCAGAACATTTAGACTATATATTTACAGATAAAGATCATAAACAACCAAAACAATTAGTCAATGAAGTTGTGACTGAAAAACCTAAGCCATGGGATGTATATGCTTTCCCATATTACTATGTTTACAATGATTTTTCAGATCATTACCCAATCAAAGCCTATAATAAATAGTGCTCAACTAACTAATAACTCGCTTCGTTCTAAAAAGTCGAAGCGAGTTATATTGTTAAAATTTGAATTGACTGAGTCTAGGACATAAATCAAGTTCTAGGCTCTATAATGTTATATTGATATTAGTTGACTGCGTGGTCCCAACACAGAGAATTTCGAAAAGAAATTCGAAAAGAAATTCGAACACCAATTTCTACAGACAATGCAAGTTGGCGGGGCCCCAACATAGAGAAATTGGATTCCCAATTTCGACCAACAATGAAAGTTGGGGTGACCCCAACATAAAGAAATACTTTTTCTTTAGAAATTAGTATTTCTTATGCATAAGTTTTACTCATGTATTCCTATTTTTAAGTACATATTAGCTGTGGCTAATGTGTAAGAACCACTACATAATAAATCGTTAGTGGCTCTTTATCATTTCTGTCCCACTCCAATATTTCTTCATTAATATAGATACTTCGTCTGCACTTAAATATGATTCATACACTGCACATCATAATAAATCTATCTACTCAAATATAAATAAAAGTTACCTACTACATTCTATGTAGCAGGCAACTTTTATTACTTATTGCTTTTCATTATCATTAAGTACTTTTACAAACTTCACATCATGTGTCTTCCAATCAACTTCATATAATGCTGATAATTTTTCTTCTTTTTTATCTACATGGTTTTCACCAGACCAATAGCCCCAGAAACCATGGCGATTCCAATCTATTTTAAACTCATCCATTGATCTTTTATAATGAACAACAAATTTTGATTTACCTTCATCTTTTTTATCATGTGACATAACAGCTAAAAATTCTGGATTAAACCCTTCAGAAACAGTTACAGGCATCTTATTCTTAGGTGTGAAATTATCTTTCGCCCATAAATTTCCATTTCGTGTTAAAGAAAAGATTTCACTTTTAGTTCTATTATCACTATCATTAGTTAATTGTCTCGTATGGTCATGTCCCATATTATTTATCAAATGTGCTTCAACTTTCCAACCTACACCTTTATGTGACGTAGATTGATCAAGTAATGTACGATATGATGGTTGTTGATAACTAATCGTCTCTGAATAATTACTCTCTTTTGTAATATTTCCAGTTAAGCCTCCACGATTAATCGAAAAATCTCCACCTGTTTTATAACCATACGTATATTTAACTTCTCTTGATTCATCCTGATTTTTTGGTGCAAAGTCAGTCACATTTGTATTGTTGTTGTCATCAACATTTTGAATTGAAACTGAATAAGATCCAGGCCATCTTAATGTACTATTCCAATAACCATTTGGGTCTAAAATTCTCAAACCACTACCAATTGTACCTTTTGCTTTAATAAATACTGTTTCTTTATCATAATTAGGTTCAGTTAAGAAATTAAATTGTAAGCTTTGAGTAATATTTTTTTGACTATCACTTGTTGTAGCTGTACGTGTATACATTTTAGTATCACCATCAAGATTCTTCTCAGAAACAGCTTTAATTTCAGAATTAATTTTTGCATAAGAAGTTGCCGGAAATACAGTTAATGCAGTAGATATTGCTAAACTACAAATTGTGATGTTTTTGTATAATTGTTTAATCATTAGTAATCCGCCCTTTCAATATTATCCTTCTTTATAAGGTTTATTGTCATCAGAATATTTATCAACGACTTTAACTGTTTTATTTTTCCAATCAACTTCATAAGTGACAATTAATCTTTGACCATCTTTATTTTTTTCTAAAATTGGAGGTGCATAATGTATTCCAGGTCTGTTTTTCAAAATATCTTGATTTCGTGTGTATGTTACTTCAAATTGCGTTTTCTCATTTGACTTTTCATTAGATAAATAAGTTAAAAATTCTGGATTAAAGCCACTTCTTACTAATGCCGGGTATCTATATTTTGAAGCAAAGCTTAGTTCAGGGTTTTCTACAGTAGCAATTCTCGTATTTCTATAGAATAATAATTCATCATTTCTATTTTTCACTTCTCCACCATACTTCAAGTCATTCGCAATAACTGACCAGTGTACATGCCAGTTATTATTTTTACCGCTGGCAATTGTGTCATAATTTTGCTGATTATAACTAATCGTTTTGGAGTAGCTATTTGATGAAGTTCGTCCAATACCTTTCGTTGAATCGAATTTACCACCTGAGCTATATGAAAATGTACTGTCTACTTTCGCAGTTGAAATTTTATTTTTCGGCAATTGATCTAGTATTTCAGTTTTAGGATTTCTTTTTACTTGAAAATCTACATGGTACTCACTTGGATACTTTAACCAATTTGAATTTTTTTCTTCTTTATGAGATTCAAACTTTAAATTTGAATGAATTGAGCCTTGTTTTTTAACAAGTAATACATTCTTGTCATAAGTTGGATCATCGATAAAGTCGAATTGTAAATTTTGGAGTATATTTGTTTTCTCATCATATACTGTTTCAGTTCGTTTTGTGATTTTACCGTTTTTCCCAATATCATCAGGTACTGTTGAATTTTTATCTTTATTAGTAACATTACGTTTGTCTTTTTGTTGAGACTTATCAACATGTTCTTTCTTATTTTGGTCTTGCGAGTCTTTATGAGCTGAATTTGCTTGAGTCGTTGCTGCTGATAACAATAAAATTGCACATGATAATGATGACGCTATTAAAACACGTTTTTTATTTTTCATTGTTATAACCTTCTTTCGTATGATTGATATTTGTTGATATGTATCGACATGTGAATAATATCACAAAAATAGAGAATATATATTTAACTATTTATTAAATGATTTTGTTAATATTATTAAATACTTTATCCTCTTTAAAAATAATGTGTGTACAAAGTCATTAATTTAGCAAATATTTTTATTTAGTAGTTAATAACCATCGATTTGAAATTTATATATAATTATTAGATAAATAATATCCTGCATCTTTCTCATACAATTTACTATAAAATTAAGCATACCCGATATCAGTGTTAATAAGATCGTTGATACTAGACAGTTAATTTCATAGAACGAAATCAAATAACACACTACTTTCTGCATTTTAAATTATGTTTAAGAATAAAAATTATGTTTATATAAATATATATACTACTTTGAAAAGGTGTGAGCTTAATGACAACTTTTAGTGAAAATGAAAAAATTCAATTACTAGCAGATATTGTTGAACTACAAACTGAAAATAATAATGAAATAGACGTTTGTAATTATTTAAAAGATTTATTCGACAAGTACGATATTAAATCTGAAATTTTGAAAGTTAATGAACACCGCGCCAATATCGTTGCAGAAATCGGTAATGGCTCACCTATACTCGCATTGAGTGGTCATATGGATGTTGTTGATGCAGGAAATCAAGATAATTGGACTTATCCCCCTTTTCAACTCACAGAAAAAGATGGCAAATTATATGGTCGAGGCACAACAGATATGAAAGGCGGTCTGATGGCTTTGGTCATCACACTCATTGAATTAAAAGAACAAAATCAATTACCTCAAGGAACGATAAGATTACTAGCTACTGCTGGCGAAGAGAAAGAACAAGAAGGTGCCAAATTATTGGCTGATAAAGGCTATTTAGACGATGTAGATGGCTTAATTATTGCTGAACCAACTGGATCTGGAATTTATTATGCACATAAAGGGTCTATGTCATGTAAAGTAACTGCAACTGGTAAAGCTGTCCATAGCTCAGTTCCATTTATTGGTGACAATGCAATTGATACACTGCTTGAATTTTATAATCAATTTAAAGAAAAATATTCAGAGCTTAAAAAACATGATACTAAACATGAATTAGATGTTGCACCCATGTTCAAATCATTGATAGGAAAAGAAATTTCTGAAGAGGATGCAAATTATGCATCTGGTCTTACAGCTGTATGTTCGATTATAAATGGCGGCAAACAATTTAACTCTGTACCAGATGAAGCTTCACTTGAATTTAACGTAAGACCAGTTCCTGAGTATGATAACGACTTTATAGAATCGTTTTTCCAAAATATCATTAATAATGTGGATAGCAATAAGCTTTCACTCGATATTCCAAGCAATCACCGACCTGTAACAAGCGATAAAAATAGCAAATTAATTACTACGATTAAAGATGTAGCTTCTAGTTATGTAAACAAAGACGATATATTTGTTTCGGCGCTTGTAGGTGCAACAGATGCCTCTAGTTTCTTAGGTGATAATAAGGACAATGTTGATTTAGCCATTTTTGGACCAGGTAATCCATTAATGGCACATCAAATCGATGAATATATTGAAAAAGATATGTATCTGAAATATATTGATATTTTTAAAGAGGCTTCCATTCAATATTTAAAAGAAAAATAAGAACGATGCTGTCAGCTGCCCTATTCGCGTGCTGGCAGTTTTTTATTGCGAATTTTAAGTTGATAGAAATAGCGATGAATATTGTTTGAATGTAAATATCCAAATATCAACAAGCACATTTTCATTGATTAAGTGATGTAAAACTGAAATTATGGTGGTGATTTGTCATACATATATAGACTAATGGTCATAAAGAAAGACGCCTTCCAATAGTTTAGTCGACTAATGGAAAACGTCTCATAATAAAATATATTTTCGTGTATTCTAATATTTTCGTGTTATGAATCATAATCGTCCAAAACCTAACTTTTTAGTTAATAAAAACTAGAAAATGAGATTATATTATTCCTACCATGCCATCATATTCTGTTAGTCATTTAAAGGTTTAATTTTTTATTAAATTTAAATATACACAACTTCTAGTAAATTTTCACGTAATAATTGAACTATTTGATTCACATAGCCTATAAATCCACAAATATAGTTATGTTATTAACTAGGTTTTGGTTTATATAATGCTAAATATGCACCCATACATGCTAATATAATCCCGACTACTAAATTTATACTTAAATGAGTTTCTCCCATAATAACACTTGCTATACCACCAATTGCAGGAAACATAGCAACCATGTAACCACTTTCAGCTGCTCCAATATTATTAATTAATTTCAGATAGAAAAACCAGGCTAAAAATGAAGCTAGAATAGATAAATATAATAAACCAAACCAAAAATTTAATTCTAATGGAAATGAATACCTATATCCTTTGAAACTAGTATAAATAAGTAAAAATATCACTGCTGATAACATACCAATTGTATTTGACAAAACAGGATGAACTTTACTTTCACTGTTATATAAAGATAAAACATCACCAATTGACGTTATAATTGTACCTAAAAGAGCAAATGCTACACCAATTATAAATTCATTTGTTAAGCTGTTTAAATCAGGATATAAGATTACAACTACACTTACAACTCCTAGTCCTCCCCCTATATATATTCTGTTAGAAATTTTCCTCTTGAATACCATACTAATAAATATAGGTGTTAATATGGCTTTCATTGAAAAAATCAATGTAACTATAGCAGCTGAACTATAGAAAGTACCGTAATAAAGAAGCAAATAACTTATAGTAAAGTTACATAGTCCAAAACCAATTATCGTAAACCAATTTGTATTATTTAATTTCAGTTTTTTAAAAATAAATATGAACATTACACCGAATAGCGAAAAAGCAATTAAAGATCTATACAATAAAGCAACTTCTAAAGGCAAACTATCTCCTTGTATCTTTACCGCTATAAAGTTTAATCCCCATATAAACATACAAAACAGGTACATTAAATAATTCATAATTACACACTTCTCCTAATGTTCAAAAAATCAAAAACATAAACAATTGAAGAAACCAATAAATCCATTTGTTCTTTTGTGTGATTTGGCGTTATATTAATTCTAAATCTTTCAGTACCAATTTCTACAGTAGGTGAATTAATTGCTTGAACATAAATATTAAATTTATCTAGAAGTAACTTTGCTGCTTCCTCACATTTTTTTGAATCTCCAATTATAACTGGGAGTATATGTGTCTTACTTTGTTTCAAAACTTCAATACCATTTTCTTTGAATTTTTCTTTTAAGTATTTCGTTTTATCTTGCAATTCTTCTCTTAATTTATCATTACTTCTGACTATTTTTATACTAGTTAAACAACCCGCAGCAATAACCGGAGGTAATGCAGTAGTAAATATAAAACCTGAAGAATATGATCTGATTACATCTATGAGTAATTGATCTCCGGTTATATATCCTCCTATTATTCCGATTCCTTTTGCCATTGTAGATTGTATGATGTCTATATCTTCCTGAACACCAACAACATCAGAGTATCCTCTTCCTTCTTCACCATACATGCCAATTGCATGTACTTCATCTAAAAAAGTTAAAGAATTATATTCTTTTGCTAATTCGACTATCTCTACTATTGGTGCAATGTCTCCATCCATTGAATATACAGACTCAAATACTATTAACTTTGGTATATTAATATCATATTGATTCAGTAATTCATTTAAATGTTTAACATTATTATGTTCAAAAATTTCAATCTTATTTTTAACACTTCGCAAAGCATTTATTATAGACGCATGATTTTTAGAATCAGAAAATACAATCATTTCTGGGAATATTCTTAATAAACCTTGCAAAGACGCATCATTTGAAGAGTATCCTGTTGGAAAAACTAAAGCTGAGTCCTTTTTATGCCATTTTGCTATCTCATTTTCTAATAGTTTAAAATATTTATGGCTTCCACCAATATTCCTTGAACCACCTGCCCCTGCACCATATTCTTTTAAAGCATCACTCATTACATTTATTACTTCTTGATTTTGAGACATACCTAAATAATCGTTACTACAAAACACAACAACCTCTTTACCATCTTCCCCTTTGGCTAATGGATATTTGTTTGCAATCCTGTTAATCTCAGTAAATATTCTATAGCTTCCTTTTTCTTTTAATTCAGCAATTTTGTCAAAAAATAAAGTTTTATACATTTTTATATCCTTTTTTTACCAAATTTTATGTTAAAAATATTACCAATGATAAACAGATTCACCCCTTTTTTATATTTATTTCATTATAAAACAAAATAAATCTTCAATCAACTGAAAATTAGCAATTTTCAGTTTTTTTAATAAACTGGATTTTCTAATACTTTAAGAATCAATTAATATAATAATCTATAATTAGGCTTATTTGAAAATTTTATTATGTCATATGAGTTTAAATTTGAAAAGTCTTCTCAAATATCTTATGAATATTTTGTTGGTACAAATAATATGTGATGCAATATTATTAATTATTATTTAATAGAATAAAAAACACAAAACTGAAACTATAGCGTTGATTTGTCATACATATATTGCATTGTCTGTTGAAATTGGGAATCCAATTTCTCTTTGTTGAGGCCCCACCCCAACTTACATTGTTTGTAGAATTTCTTTTCGAAATTCTCTGTGTTGGGGCCCCACCCCAACTTGCATTGTCTGTTGAATTTCTTTTCGAAATTCCCTGTGTTGGGGCCCCTGACTTGAATTGAAAAGTAATACACATCAGTAACATTTCTATTTTCATTTATGATATTATCTAATTATTAATTTATAATATAAAGGAGTATGCAATTAAAATGAACAAAGTCCACAAACCTTTATATTTTTATTTAATGCTATTCTTCTCTACAACTATCATAGGTGCTCTTTTATTATATTTACCTTTCACTGGTAAAAAGCCAATATCTTTTTTAGATGCCCTATTTATAGCTTCAAGTGCATTTACAGTTACTGGCCTATCCCCAGTTGATATAGGATCACAGTTTAATATACTTGGTGAAATAGTAATACTATTATTAATTCAAATAGGTGGTCTGGGTATCGTGACCGTAACCCTATTGACACTAGTATTTTTAAATAGAAAGATATCAATGAAAAATAGGTTCTTGATTATGGTTACATGGAATATTGACGAACCTGGTGGTGTTATTAAGCTAATTAAACACTTGGCTATTTATAGTTTAGTCACTGAATTAATTGGTATGATTTGTTTGTGTTTATCTTTTATACCAAAATTTGGTATAGGCAAAGGTTTATTTTTAAGCTTATTCACATCAGTATCAGCTTTTAATAATGCTGGATTTGCCCTTTTTAAGAATAACTTAATAGATTATTCTAGTGATCCAATTGTCATTATTACAATCTCAATACTCATAATATTTGGAGGTATTGGACATTTTGTCGTAATAGACTTTATTAATTGTAAAAAATTGAGTAAATTATCTTTACATTCTAAATTAGTCTTAACTACAACTAGTATCCTAATAATTATAGGAGCTATTACATTCTTTTTATTAGAACAGTTTAATACTATGCAAAATATGGGACTAGTTGAAAAAATCGGAAATTCTTTTTTCCAATCAGTAACAACACGAACAGCGGGTTTTAACAGTATAGATATAGCAAGCATTAACAAATCTACCGCCTTAATGTTAATGCTACTTATGTTTATAGGTGGTGCCCCTCTCAGTGCATCTGGAGGAATTAAAATAACTACTTTTGCAGTAGCGTTTATATTTGTTCTAAATTATATACGTAAAGAAAATAATGTTTCAGTATTCAATAAAGAAATATCTGACAAACATATAAAACTATCTATTGTTACCATTAATATCTCATTTCTATTTATCAGTATCATTACTTTTATATTATCGATAATTAATCCGAACATATCATTAATCAAGTTATTATTCGAAGTGGTTTCTGCATTTGGAACAGTCGGGTTAAGTATGAACCTTACCACAGAATATCATGGTATTACTAAAATAATTATTATATTCGTTATGCTTTGCGGTAAAGTAGGACTATTAACTTTATTAAGAACATTTATACCACCAAAAAGTCCTAAAAATTACCGCTACACTAAAGGACAAATTTATCTATAAAATAACTATCCATCTTTAACAAGAAATGAACTAGTGTTTTAATCTATTACATTTAAAAAACTACCTAAACAGGTAGTTTTTTTATTTATTTTAGGCCGATTAAATGTCTTATGTCTTTAATTAAGTAAAATGCACAAGTACACCTTTAAAAAGATCTACTCAAAACTAAACTATACAATGATTTAAATATTTAAAACTTATTTTTTACTACGTTAACCTCAATTGTTGAAAAGATGAATGGAAATGATAATTTAATAATGTATACTTTTGATTGTTTAAACATGTACATTTTCTAAAATTCTAGAGATAATTTTATTGCTGTGAACAACAATGAAATTATCTTCAGTCATAAATACGGATTTTGAAGTTACTACTCTTTCATATTTACAAAAATTAATAATTGTTATGATGAACTTAAACATGAAAATAAGCAAAAGTGAAATAGCTAGACACATGGGTGTTGATATAAGAGCAGTTGATAAATATTCAAATGTCTTTGATCTTTATTTTATAAATTCTTCCATAAAAATAACCACACTCCTAAATCAATAGGTGGGTGTGGTTTTGTGCTTTATATTTTAAGAATAGCCATCTTCAAATTATTTTCACTTGTATGATCTTTGATTTCTGTAAATCCAAATTTTCTATAAAATTCTCTTAATCTATCTACATCTTCATACTCTATCCAAATATATGAACCGCCAAATATGTTCGCACCTTCTAAAACTTTCTCATATGCTAAAGTTAACAAATCGTTTCCATTTATGGATTTTGTAGCCAATGCTTCTTCAGAATAATTTTTTCCTATTTGAGCAATTAAGTATCCTTGTATGATTAAATTGTCATTTCCACTGTGAGTTTCACCCTTTTGATATAACTTCTTCTTTAACGTGTTTGATATTTTATCTAACATACGTTTTGTAAAAACTAAGGGTTTATTGCTAATTGTAAAATAGCCAACTAGTATTTGTTTGCTTTTGAATTGTGAAAAAACTAAATGAGTTCTAGACAGGTTTTGCCTATCAAATGCTATAGACTTATTTTTCAAAAATAAATCAACATCGTGCGCTGATTCACTTCCTGAAATTGATATTGTCTCAAATGAATTTAGTATATTTAAAACTGAAGGTATCTTTCGCTTAACCTCTTGCTTATCACCTGTTAACAATTCTGAAAGTGATATTACTTTTACAGTCAATTAATTCGATAGTCCTTCAATAGATTTTCAATCTCACAAGTTGATTTTATTTTAGTCGCTTTTATGTTTGTTTTGTTCACATTACTTTTATTTTCGTTAATCTCCATTGCATCTATTAGTTTTTGCGCTGATTTTTTTGTGAATTTATAATCTGTAGTAATACTTATTGTAGCCATACTACTCACTTCCTTATTTTACTTCATTTGACAACCAAGTATACATTGTATATGTTATCTTCTTGTTTACAATGTATCATGAAAGCATCTTTTCAACAATAGATTCAATAAATTTTTTTAGTGTATATGATTTTACACTTAAACCAATTTGTTTCTTAGCATAAAAACACCCATACTGTAACTAGTGTGGGTGTTTTCAAAATGCAGACAGCTTCTTACTACAATACGCAAGTGAGTCCTCTGCAAAGCCTAATTGATTACCGGAAATCTAATTACATTACAACATACTAGAAGAAACTCCTTATATACTCAAAGTTTATACTAAACTTCTCTATATAATCTATATAATTTTAACATTGAAAAAGCCCCCCATTATGAATCTCAATAACACATCAGCACATAATAAAGACGCCTCTCATAAGTTTAGTCAACTAATGGAAGGCGTCTTAAATTAAAATATTTTCATACGCTCTAATATTTATTTGGAACGAATCATACTCGTCTATCATGGAATGTTCTAGTTAGTCAAAACTAGAAACTGTTTTACATCATTCCTGGCATTAAGGGCAGTATGAAATAGATATAAATCACATACAAAAATACTATTAAATCAGTATCGTGTATTCTTTATGCATTCAATTTTTTTAGTTTTTTTATTTCATTATGACCAATTTATGACCACCAATTATTACACACATAAATCTCTATAAGTATATTTGCAATGATCGATATGATTATCCATATGATGATTTTTCATTGCAATATAATGATTCTCTCAGCATCTTATATCACCTAATAAAGTTAATGTGAAATGTTAAAATTGATAAAACAATATAAATTTGTGCACCCAACATCACTTCATAATTAACGTATTCAAATACGTATTCACTGCCTGCAACGTGTGATTATATTTATATTAATACGTATAAACATCGTCATATTTTTTTATATTCAACGTTGTAATCACGTATTATACTGAATATAAAATATCAAAAATAGATAAATACATATATTTCCCGAAACAACATCATATTAATCCACATTAAACATACAAAACTCATTCTGCTTATTAATAGTTCTAAGATATCATGTTATAATTAGTGAATAAAATCACAAAAGGAAGGTTTTAAATCATGAGACTTCAAAAAGCACCTTTAGTAACATCGGGATTGATCTTAGGTTTGTTGGGGTTGGGCAATCTCTTGAAAGACATATCACTTGTTTTAAATGCTATTTGCGGTATCTTTGCCCTCTTTATTTGGGTTCACCTTTTATGTACTATTCTCAATAATTTTAAAAATGTTAAAGAACAATTGAATACCCCTCTAGTTTCATCTGTGTTCACAACATTTTTCATGTCTGGTTTTTTGGGAACCACTTATTTAAATACGTATTTTAGTGATGTAACCATTATCACTAGCTTAATAACACCCTTATGGCTCTTATGTCTTATGGGGATTATGATACATATGATTATTTTTTCAATTAAATATTTAAAAGATTTTTCACTTGAGAATGTTTATCCTTCATGGACAGTGCTTTATATTGGTATTGCTATTGCTGGATTAACAGCACCAATCAGCGGATTTTATTTAATTGGAAAATTATCAGTTATATATGGTTTTTTAGCAACATGTATTGTCTTACCAATAGTATTCAAACGATTAAAAACGTATCCATTGCAAACGTCTATTAAACCGAACACTTCCACAATTTGTGCACCATTTTCTTTAGTTGCTGCGGCATATGTTATAACTTTTCCTAAGGCAAATGATCTAATCGTTATTATTCTTTTGGTATTGGCTCAGTTTTTTTATTTTTATATTATATTTAAACTTCCAAAGTTGTTAAAAGAGCCGTTTTCACCAGTATTTTCAGCTTTCACATTTCCTTTAGTAATTTCAGCAACTGCCTTAAAAAATAGTTTACCTGTACTAACGTACCCAGAAATTTGGGAATGGCTCTTATTTTTTGAAATTACATTAGCAACTTTAATAGTATTAAGAGTCTTTTTAGGCTATGTTCATTTCTTTTTTAAAACTAGCCCGAAGGCTAGCTATAACTCTTAATCTAATGTAGCACTTTTAAAAATATCTTATAGTAATGACAAAATGATAAAGAGAAATATGACAAGACATATCTTAATAAATCTTTGCTCAAAATCAACCAGCCATTCAGCTGCCGATTTTACTTGCTTCATATAAAACTGGGTATAGGGTAAAAACTTAATTCTATACCCTATTATTTTTTTCTCTTTATCCACCAACCCTTAAACTTGCTTGAATGTCTGCATTATTAAAATTAGCTTTAAACTAAAGATCTGAGGTTTCAATTACCATTTGGTAATCCAAGACAATGTAATATTTATTTGTAATTGTTTTAGTATTTACTTAACTGTTAGATAACTTTCAATTTTATAAATTACTATACACATTAAAAATAAAATCATTAAAAGTACTAATACTAATGACAGTCAAACACCAAAGTACCTTTTCCTCACTTTATCATTTTTCAACCATTCCGCCATATATTAAGTATCTATAATCAATACCCTAAATTTATACATACACCTAATATGTTTACATAAAAATAGGCAAGTACCGAAGTACCTGCCTGTTATCTACATTTAAATCTTGAGAGAAATGTTAAAAAGTTCTAGTAAAATAATAGCACATTTTATCTTTAAATGTAAATAGAAAGCAGGTGTGTAACGCACCTGCTTAAATAGACATGACTATGTCATTCTAACTGATTTCTCCCCATAAGTCACCTAATACCTGACTAGTTGGGGCAGAACCATTCCATGTTCTAATAGGCAAGTAATAACGTTGCCCCTCCCGTTTATATAATACCCATAAATAATATTTATATAACTAATTTATGTAATTTTACAAGGCTCAAAATTGAGTTTTGCAGTTAAATTCATAAACATTTAGTATGGAATTTTAGTTTTGCCGTTTGATGTTATGTGTACTTTGATGCGTACTGGTACAGGTAAGCTAGCTATTTCCGATAAAGCTCTCAGACCTAAATGTTGGTATGTACCAACATCTTTAATTTCTTCAGAAACTTTAATGAAACGATGAGCTTGTGTTCTATATAAGTTGATATTTTTCAACCAATTACCAAATTCTCAATGTGCTAGGTCATTTTCTTTCACATGCTTCAATCGTCGACCAATCTCAAAGATAGATTAACCAGCGATGCTTGAGATTATATTTCACGAGGTCAAATTTACAGTTAAAGTATATTTGTGCGTGATTCCCATTCCCCACTGCAACACAGGGCGTTTCTCAGCGTAAAAAACGCCACTAGAAAGTGACTTTAAAGAATATAACTAATTCAAACTTATATTAATTAATATTCTTTAAATGACCACTCACACTTTGTTTTTTGCTATTTGTAACTTTAAAATGTTGTTTAAATCTATATTTTTTTGATATAGCTCCCTATGTAACAAACACTTTTTAATTAATATATATTTAAACAATAATTTAGAGATGGTTAATTGATTCATTTAAATAATATTTATACATTCTATATGTAAACGTTTACACATTTGAATGAAGGAGAATTAAAAATGAATAAAAAATTACTAATGAATTTTTTTATCGTAAGCCCTTTGTTGCTTGCGACAATCGCTACAGATTTTACCCCTGTTCCCTTATCATCTAATCAAATAATCAAAACTGCAAAAGCATCTACAAACGATAATATAAAGGATTTGCTAGACTGGTATAGTAGTGGGTCTGACACTTTTACAAATAGTGAAGTTTTAGATAATTCCTTAGGATCTATGCGTATAAAAAACACAGATGGCAGCATCAGCCTTATAATTTTTCCGAGTCCTTATTATAGCCCTGCTTTTACAAAAGGGGAAAAAGTTGACTTAAACACAAAAAGAACTAAAAAAAGCCAACATACTAGCGAAGGAACTTATATCCATTTCCAAATAAGTGGCGTTACAAATACTGAAAAATTACCTACTCCAATAGAACTACCTTTAAAAGTTAAGGTTCATGGTAAAGATAGCCCCTTAAAGTATTGGCCAAAGTTCGATAAAAAACAATTAGCTATATCAACTTTAGACTTTGAAATTCGTCATCAGCTAACTCAAATACATGGATTATATCGTTCAAGCGATAAAACGGGTGGTTATTGGAAAATAACAATGAATGACGGATCCACATATCAAAGTGATTTATCTAAAAAGTTTGAATACAATACTGAAAAACCACCTATAAATATTGATGAAATAAAAACTATAGAAGCAGAAATTAATTAATTTACCACTTTTTCTGTAATAATTATTAATAAAGGGAGTCCGTTAATTATAATAAGCGTTCTCCCTTTTATCTTTATAACGCTTTAATATAAAGCTAGGGTGAATTAGTAAACTAATCCTCACTAACTCAATATGATAATCGTTTTTACTGTAATCAATCCTCTAACGGTATATCATCCACAATCACAGTATGATTAGGATTAGCGTTAGATACCTCTTGTACCGTCTTATCTAAATCTTCATCATCGCCATCCCATTCACCAATATTAATGAATATAGGCACATTCCCGTTAATATCATGCTTATCTGTAAATAACTTATGGTATTTACCCAACA